>Ga0268257_1000853_pt1 | contig 30487 bp, 23 predicted proteins | sample AgamicAtPrz_FD_200249 | JGI IMG/M metagenome (GOLD analysis project Ga0268257, IMG submission 200249) | Agave microbial communities from Guanajuato, Mexico - At.P.rz (v2) (version 3) | ecosystem: Host-associated > Plants > Phyllosphere > Phylloplane/Leaf | place: Guanajuato, Mexico | collected... | reverse complement strand
GCGCCGCGACAGCGTTCGGTCTGAGAGGGGTGATGCTCAGATACTGGCGGCGGCTGTCCGCACTGACGATCCATTGCCCGTGCTGTTGGGCATCGTTGAGCACCATCAGCGGTGCGAGTTCCGGCGTTCGGATGGAATACCAGGTCACGACGGTAACGGCGGCGAGGCCGGCCGCGACCACCCAGCCGAGATAGGGCCGGCTTTGGCGCAAAGGCTTTTTCGGTGGCAGATCGAGGGCTATCCTCTTCCACACCGTCTCGGGTGGGTGAACGGGCGCGAGATGACTGTCGAGCGTGCTGAACATTTCCTGCCAGTACGCCACGCGGGCAGCCAGACCGGGCTCAGCGGCAAGCCTCTTCTGGAACTGAAGCCGCGCCCCTCCGCGCAGGGTGCCGAGGGCATATTCTGCAGCCAGCATGTCATCGCGTTTTTCGCTGTCATTCATAGGCCCACGCACTCCCGAAGATGATCCATCGCGCGGCGGATCCAGCTTTTTACCGAGCCCACGGGCTGCTGGAGCCAGTCGGCAATGTCGCTGTGGGACATGCCCTGATAGTAGGCGAGCGTAATGCTCTGGCGCTGTTCCTGACTCAGATGATCCAGACAATGCCTGAGTCGTGCTGCCTGCGCGTTATCGTACCAGTTGTTTTGCTCATCGTTTTCGCTAAGCAGACTCTCTTCGGAATACGACTCCTCGCGGGCGGCAGCGCGGGTTTGCCCGCTGCGCAGCCAGTCAATGCAGCGGTTGCGAACAATATGCGTAAGCCAGGTCATCGGAGAGCTTAGGGCGGCGTTATAGGTGTCGGCTTTACTCCAGACGGTGACAAAACAGTCGTGAAGGATCTCTTCTGCCCAGGCGCGATGGCGTAGCATGCGCAGCGCGACGGCAAACAGATGCGGTGAAGTGAGTCGGTAAAGCTGTTCAAATGCGCGGCGATCGCCGTTTGCGACCGCCTGCATTAATTTCAACTGCTGTTCAGCCAGCGCGTTATCCATGTTTTTCCCGGAAGGCAACGTCACACTTCCGAAGTATAGACAACTACTTAGGCATCAGGACGGTATCAATCACATCGATCACGCCATTTTTCTGATGGACGTCATAGGTGCTGATGTTCGCCACGTTACCTTTACCATCCTTGAGCTGAATATTGTGCGGGCCGTTACTCATGATCCACAGCGGTTGACCGTTAACGGTTTTCAGCTCCGCGTGGCCGCCGCCCTGTTTAATTTTCTGCTCCAGCGCTTTCATATCGTAATTACCGACGACCACGTGATAGGTCAGAATACTGGTGAGCAGCGCTTTATTTTCCGGCTTCACCAGATTGTCGACCGTACCCGCAGGCAATTTAGCAAACGCCGCATCGGTGGGCGCAAAGACGGTGAATGGCCCTTTGCTCTGCAGCGTATCCACCAGCCCGGCCGCTTTAACCGCCGCCACCAGCGTGGTGTGATCTTTAGAGTTCACGGCGTTTTCAACAATGTTTTTGCTCGGGAACATTTCCGCTCCGCCCACCATCACGGAGCCTGACGTCATGGCTGCTGATGCGCCTGCACAGAAGAGTAAAGCGCTGGATACGAATGCAACACTGAGTAGCTTTTTCATCATTTATCCTCGGATTAAGGAGCAAAGGCGTTGCTCACATACTCACATACGAGGGCAGGGGGGAAACTGGATGCAGGCAAATGAAAATAAATTTTTGGCGGGGTAGGTTAATCCCCTCTCCCCTATGGGGCTGAGGGGGCCCCACAAAGTAATGCCAGCACGGAACAGTCCCCTCGCCCCTCCGGGGAGAGGGTTAGGGTGAGGGGAACATACAGCTGTAGTGGTCATTCCGTTCACTTTATGTTCCTTGCTACTCTGTAACCCCGTAACCGGTGAACGTGCCAGGGTGGCTCAGTCGCCACCACCCTGGCGACCCGGGCTCCCGGCGGTAAATCGCCGCTTCGCGGTGCCCTCGGCGTATTCCTTCCGGCTTATCGGGGACGGGCGGAGGTAACGTCCCTGTAAAGCCCGCCCTCTCGGCGCATCCATGCGCCTCGCCCCGGCCGGAAGGCAAACGCCTCAGCGATTTACAGCCGGACCAGGGCATCGCTGAAAGGCTTCAGTCGTTCTTAAACAACGTTATTGCTGCTTAAAAATTACTGGGGATCCCTCAGCCTATGGGGAGAGGGCCAGGGTAAGGGGAAATACCCTCAGCGTCGAACCGGTGCCCCGTTCGCCACATAATACGCCGCCGTGCTCTTCGCCAGCGGCTCGAGCCCGCGAATGGCGTCGGCAATCTTCTCGCCAATCATAATAGTGGTGGCGTTCAGGTTGCCGGTGATGATCTGCGGCATGATCGACGCATCCACCACGCGCAGCCCTTCCAGCCCGTGAACGCGGCCTTCGCCGTCGACCACCGCCATCTCGTCGTAACCCATCTTGCAGGTGCCGCACGGGTGGAAGGCGGTTTCGGCGTGGTTACGCACGAATTCGTCCAGCTGCTCGTCGGTCTGGCATTCGATACCCGGGCTGATTTCGCGACCGCGATATTTGTCCAGCGCGGGCTGGTGCATGATCTCGCGGGTGATGCGGATTGCGTCGCGGAACTCCTGCCAGTCCTGCTCGTGTGACATATAGTTGAACAGGATCGCCGGATGCTGGTGCGGATCGCGCGACTTGATGCGCACGTGGCCGCGGCTCGGGGAGCGCATGGAGCCGACGTGGCACTGGAAGCCGTGCTCTTTTACCGCGTTCGAACCGTTATAGTTAATCGCTACCGGCAGGAAGTGGTACTGAATGTTCGGCCACTCGAACTCTTCGCGGCTGCGGATAAAACCGCCCGCTTCGAAGTGGTTGCTCGCGCCCACGCCGGTGCCGCCAAACAGCCACTCGGCGCCAATCTTCGGCTGGTTCCACCACTGCAGGGCAGGGTAGAGGGAGACCGGCTCTTTGCATTCGTACTGGAGGTACATCTCCAGGTGATCCTGCAGGTTTTCGCCCACGCCGGGCAGGTCGTGCACCAGCGGGATATCAAACTGCTTCAGCAGCTCCGCGTTGCCCACGCCGGAGCGCTGCAGGATCTGCGGGGAGGCGATCGCGCCTGCGCACAGCAGCACCTCTTTGTTCGCCGTCGCTTTGGATGGGATAGTGCTTTCGCCTTCCAGCCACTCGACGCCCACGGCGCGTTTGCCGTCAAAGACAATATGATCGGTCATGGCGTGTGTGCGGATGGTCAGGTTCGGACGCGGCTTCGCCTGGTCCAGATAGCCGCGCGCGGTACTGGCGCGTCGGCCCTGCGGCGTCACCGTGCGGTCCATCGGCCCGAAGCCTTCCTGCTGATAGCCGTTGAGATCCTCAGTGCGCGGATAGCCCGCCTGCACGCCGGCTTCGACCATCGCTTCAAACAGCGGGTTCACGCCCGGTTTCGAGGTGGTGACGCTCACCGGGCCGTCGCCGCCGTGGTAGTCGTTCGGGCCCACGTCGCGCGTTTCCGCCTTGCGGTAGTAGGGCAGGCAGTTGAGGTAGCTCCAGTGTTCAAGGCCCGTTTCTTTGGCCCAGTTGTCCAGATCCATCGCGTTACCGCGGATGTAGCACATGCCGTTTATCAGCGACGAGCCGCCCAGCCCTTTGCCGCGTCCGCACTCCATGCGGCGGTTGTTCATATACGGCTCTGGCTCGGTTTCATATGCCCAGTTGTAACGCTTGCCCTGCAGCGGAAACGCCAGCGCGGCGGGCATCTGGGTGCGGAAGTCAAAGCGGTAATCCGGCCCGCCCGCCTCAAGCAGCAGGACGGTGGTATTCGGATCTTCAGTCAGTCGCGTTGCCAGTACGTTGCCGGCAGAGCCGGCCCCGATAATGATGTAGTCAAATTGCAAATAAACCTCCCGGTTAAAATATGGACTGGAATTTACCCATCTCAACCTGGATGGACTTCACCTGGGTGTAGCTCTGCAGCGTCATCACGCCGTTCTCGCGGCCAATGCCGGAGTGTTTGTAGCCGCCGACCGGCATCTCTGCGGCGGATTCACCCCAGGTGTTGATCCAGCAGATGCCCGCTTCGAGCTGATGAATGGCGCCGTGCGCGCGGTTCAGGTCGGCAGTGACGATGCCCGCCGCCAGACCGTAGTCGGTGTCGTTGGCGCGGCGAATGGCTTCTTCTTCGCTTTCATAGGTGAGGATGGACATCACCGGGCCGAAGATCTCTTCGCGCACGATGGTCATCTCGTCGGTGCAGTCGGTGAACACGGTCGGGGCGACCCACGCGCCGTTGTCGAAGCCTTCGCCCTTCAGCGCGTCGCCGCCGCACAGCACGCGCGCACCTTCCTCTTTGCCTTTGGCGATGTAGCGCAGCACGCTGTCGCGGTGCGGGAAGCTGACCATCGGGCCAAAGTTGGTGCGTTCATCGAACAGATCGCCCGCGCGGATGCGGCCCACGCGCTCAACGATTTTCTGCTCAAACGCGGCCTTGAATTTCGCGGGTACGAACACGCGGGTTCCGTTGGTGCACACCTGGCCGGAGCTGAAGAAGTTCGCCATCATGGCGATGTCTGCCGCGAGATTGAGATCCGCGTCGTCGAAAATAATCAGCGGGGATTTGCCGCCCAGCTCCATCGTTACCTCTTTCAGGGAGGAGGCAGCCGAGTTGGCCATTACCTTCTTGCCGCTGGCGACGCCGCCGGTGAAGGAGACTTTGGCGATGCCCGGATGCTCGGTCAGGTACTGGCCGGTCTCCGCGCCCACGCCCGGCAGGACGTTAAATACGCCGTCCGGCAGGCCCGCTTCGGTGTAGATCTCCGCAAGCTTCAGGGCGGTGAGCGGGGTGACCTCGCTCGGCTTGAAGATCATCGCATTGCCCGCCGCCAGCGCCGGGGCTGATTTCCACAGGGCGATCTGGATCGGGTAGTTCCACGCGCCGATGCCCGCCACCACGCCCAGCGGCTCGCGGCGGGTGTAGACGAATGAGGTCTCACGCAGCGGGATCTGGCTGCCTTCCAGCGCCGGGATCAGCCCCGCGTAGTACTCCAGCACGTCCGCGCCGGTGACGATGTCGACGGTGGAGGTTTCGGAATACGCTTTACCGGTGTCGAGGGTTTCCAGCTTCGCCAGCTCGTCGTTGCGCTCGCGCAGGATATCGACGGCGCGACGCAGAACGCGCGAGCGCTCCATGGCGGTCATCGCTGCCCAGATTTTTTGCCCGCGTTTTGCGCTTTCCACGGCGCGGTCGACGTCTTCGCGCCCGGCGGCCTGTACGCTCGCCAGAACTTCACCGTTGGCCGGGTTGATGGTCTCGAAGGTGCGACCGCTGGTGGCGGAGGTATAACCACCATTGATATAAAGCTGCTGTTCTGCCATTCGGGACATAAATTCTCCTCGGTTATTCGGTCGGTAAATGCTGGCTGATAAAGTGGCTGGTGAGCGACTGCGCCAGGGTCTTATCCAACGGCTTGCCGCTCAGCGCGGCGCGCAGCCACAGCCCGTCGATCAGGGCCGCCAGGCCGTAGCCCGCCTCTTCAGCCTGTTCGCGCGGCAGCTCACGGCGGAACTCGTACACCAGGTTTGACAATAAACGACGGCTGCTCACCTGCTGCAGGCGGTAGAGCATTGGCTGGTGCATGCTGCTCGCCCAGAAGGCCAGCCAGGCCTTCATTGCCGCGCCGCTGGTCTGGGTTTCATCAAAATTGCCGCCGACAATGGCCTGCAGGCGCTGCTCCGCGCTGCCGTCCGGCAGAGCGCGTAAGCGGCTCAAAACCGCGTCGCGCAGCTGGCCGGTGATGTCGCGCATGGTCGCTTCCAGCAGACCGTTTTTGTCTTTGAAGTAGTGACTGATGATCCCCGTGGAAACGCCCGCCCGACGGGCGATCTGCGCGATCGTCGCGTCGTGCATTCCCACTTCATTTATTGCTTCCAGCGTGGCGTCGATAAGCTGCCTGCGCCGGATCGGCTGCATCCCCACTTTGGGCATTTTTGCCACTCCATTCATCAGCGTTGGTAATACATTAAAGCGGTTTTTGATTGGACGTTCAATATAAAATGTGTCTTAATTGTTGCGGATTTGGATTTTAATAGTTACAAAAACAGTGGGGATACTGGATGACAGACCTTTCACAAGACAGAGAAAAAGACAAAATCAACCCGGTCGTTTTTTATACGTCCGCCGGGCTGATTTTGTTGTTTTCCCTGACGACCATCTTCTTTCGTGATTTTTCTGCCGAGTGGATTGGGCGCACCCTGAACTGGGTGTCGAAGACCTTCGGCTGGTACTATCTGCTGGCCGCGACGCTCTATATCGTCTTCGTGGTCTGCATCGCCTGCTCGCGCTTCGGTTCGGTGAAGCTCGGGCCTGAGCAGTCCAAGCCCGAATTCAGCCTGCTGAGCTGGGCCGCGATGCTGTTTGCCGCGGGTATCGGCATTGACCTGATGTTCTTCTCCGTGGCGGAACCGGTCACGCAGTATATGCAGCCGCCGGAAGGGGCGGGGCAGACGATGGAGGCCGCGCGCCAGGCGATGGTCTGGACGCTGTTCCACTACGGCCTGACGGGCTGGTCGATGTACGCACTGATGGGCATGGCGCTCGGATACTTTAGCTATCGTTATAATTTGCCTCTCACCATCCGCTCCGCGCTGTATCCGATTTTTGGTAAAAAAATTAACGGCCCGATTGGCCACAGCGTCGATATCGCGGCGGTGATCGGCACCATCTTCGGTATTGCGACGACGCTCGGGATTGGCGTGGTGCAGCTCAACTACGGGCTGAGCGTGCTGTTTGATATCCCGGATTCGATGGCGGCCAAAGCGGCGCTGATTGCGCTCTCCGTCATTATCGCCACCATTTCGGTGACGTCGGGCGTCGATAAAGGCATCCGCGTGCTCTCCGAGCTGAACGTGGCGCTTGCGCTGGGCCTGATCCTGTTCGTGCTGTTTATGGGCGATACCTCGTTCCTGCTCAATGCCCTAGTGCTCAACGTGGGCGACTACGTGAATCGCTTTATGGGCATGACGCTGAACAGCTTCGCCTTTGACCGTCCGGTGGAGTGGATGAACAACTGGACGCTGTTCTTCTGGGCGTGGTGGGTGGCGTGGTCGCCGTTTGTCGGCCTGTTCCTGGCGCGTATTTCGCGTGGCCGCACCATCCGCCAGTTCGTGATGGGCACGCTGATTATCCCGTTCACCTTTACCCTGCTGTGGCTGTCTATCTTCGGCAACAGCGCACTGCACGAGATCATCCACGGCAATGCGACCTTCGCGCAGGAAGCGATGGCGCACCCGGAGCGCGGCTTCTACAGCCTGCTGGCGCAGTACCCGGCGTTTACCTTTAGCGCCTCCGTGGCGACCATCACCGGCCTGCTGTTTTACGTCACCTCGGCGGATTCCGGCGCGCTGGTGCTGGGCAACTTCACCTCGAAGCTCAAAGACATCAACAGCGATGCGCCGAACTGGCTGCGCATCTTCTGGTCCGTCGCCATCGGCCTGCTGACGCTCGGCATGCTGATGACCAACGGCATTTCGGCGTTGCAGAACACCACGGTGATCATGGGCCTGCCGTTCAGCTTCGTCATCTTCTTCGTGATGGCCGGGCTGTATAAATCGCTCAAGGTGGAAGACTACCGCCGCGTCAGCGCCAGCCGCGACACCGCGCCGCGTCCGATGGGCGCGCAGGACAGGCTGAGCTGGAAGAAACGTCTCTCGCGCCTGATGAACTACCCGGGCACGCGCTACACCAAACAGATGATGGAGACAGTCTGCTTCCCGGCGATGGAAGAGGTCGCGCAGGAGCTGAAGCTGCGCGGTGCGTACGTGGAGCTGAAAAACCTGCCGCCGGAGGAGGGCGAGACCCTGGGGCACCTGGATCTGCTGGTGCACATGGGCGACGAGCAGAACTTTGTTTATCAGATCTGGCCGCAGCAGTATTCGGTACCCGGGTTTACCTACCGGGCGCGCAGCGGGAAATCGACCTACTACCGGCTGGAAACCTTCCTGCTGGAAGGGAGCCAGGGGAATGATTTGATGGACTACAGCAAGGAGCAGGTGATTACGGACATTCTGGACCAGTATGAACGGCACCTGAACTTTATCCATCTGCACAGGGAAGCGCCGGGGAATAGCGTGATGTTCCCGGATGTTTGATGTCTAGATGAGCATCATAAAGGTTAGGTAACGGGGGCTGAGTGTTTAAACTTTGGCCCCGTTATTTTTGAAAATGTGTGAAAAGTTTGTATTGGTGTATTTATATCAATAATTTATATTGATGGCATAACTCATTTTTCTGGGAATGAATTTGTTTTTTTTTGTGGGAAATCTCACAATTAATTGGAGTTTTTAAATGGTTATCCGGAAGGGGCTTTTTGAATAATTAATGAACGCTTCTTGCTTAAAGCATTAAAAAACAGAAAGTGCGATCAACTACAATAAATATCATTAGCATAAAGCATATAACTTACTGGCAGTAAATTTCACTGCAATTAAATGAGGATAACAAACTGCCAGTTTATGCAAACAAGGGTGGCGATTCTGGAGTCGTTTTTTATGAAACAACTAACGATTCAATCACTGTTCACTTCAGAGATGGATGGAAATATGTTTACGATACCAGCAAGCCCGGGCTCGCTGTAGTGGCAAAGATGCAGCAATTAGCTCATGCTGGTCATGGACTCAATAGCTACATAAGTCGTGTTGTTAAGTCTAATTTCTCTCAAAAGTATCGTTAGTCTAACGCAAGAGGGCGATTTTTTGCCCTCTTAACGCATCTAACTATATCATTCATGAATGGTATTGTATTGACTAATTTATTTACATAATATTTAAAAAGAGTTTCACCTTAAGATTATTATTCCTCGAGTTACCTCGCATTTATCAAATTCCCCTACTCTAAATTTCCTGTATATTTACACATGGAAGTATCATGGCCGAAATTAACCCAGCACTGAGATCTGGAAAGATATGTAAAAAGGCAACAAAAAGGAATCGCGGTACAAAGGTGTACGACCACCTCCATACCGCTAACCACAAACAACTAAAAGGGAGTTGATTATGGCTGCGAAGAATTCTATGCCAGAGCGGGCTATTGCCCAAACAGAAAATGCAGATCTAGAGATTCAGCAAGAAAATCGCGAGAAGCTACGCAAAAAACACATCCGGGCGTTGCATGATGAGCCGGTTCACTCTGCGTATCTTCATGAAAGAGGAGAGGCGGGTTCTGCCTGTGTTGAACTTTATACCCGAATGGAGCGCAACTATCTGCCGTTAACCGGCGCGTGGTTAACCCGCGCAGGGTTTAAAGCAGGAATAGCCGTGAAGATCCGCGTGATGCCGGATTGTATTGTGATTACGCCGCAAAATTCCCGTGAGCTGTGAGGCTGTCTGGAAGGCGTCAGCGCAACGTATACAAATAAGCTGAAAATGATGAAGTGGCTGGAGACGTTTCCGGGAGCGTTAATTGATACGGGGGATTTGCCAGTGAACGAAAGTGGAAAAGGGGAGCGGTAAACATCACGAGGCGATCCTGGGAATGCCAGGATCGCGCTTTGAGCAACCACATATATTAATATTTTATTAGATCAATCAGGATAGTTATGCTCTAGTTTTTTCTTTCTGCGCAGGTTTCATCCATAAATCATCATAAATAATATTGCCCTTGAGATAATTCCATTGAATACCACGGAATCGTAAGCCTACCACTTCATGCATGTTAGGCGCAGAGCTGCCCGGATAGTATACATGCGTGAAATCCAGAGATGAGATTACCACGCTATCAAATGTGATGGTGTAGATCTCTGTTTTCGCTCCCGCTTCAACAATTTCATAATATTTGATAATTGCTTTTTGCAGGCGTCTTCCTTCGCAAGCGACAACAGCAAGATAAGGACTCACTTTATCTAATTGCTTATGCAGAGTAACCGGACCATGCTGTCTTGTTCCGGTCATATTTCCGGTATGGCTATCGACGGCTTGTTTTATGCCGTAACTGCTGTTCATGATTTCTATAGCACCTTCTCGACCTGGCATCATACAGTCGCCCTGTATGAGCATTCCGTGCTCATCGTAGAGAAAGAGGTAAGCGGGTAGTGACATTATCATTCTCCTAAATTTATTAGCTTGCCATTTTTATCGATATCGAACTGATGTACATATTCTTTGCCATTTAAGCCGTAGTGAATTACGTAAGTATGTTCCTGCTCCCATTTAATATTCATACAAGTATCAGGATAGGAAGCGTTGAAATCACCGTATCCGGATCCCGTCACTATGCTTATCTGATGGGCTTTGCTTGAATAAATTGTATAATATTTCAAAATGTCATTTTTATTTATGCTGAAACAAATATAATTGCCGTTAATAAAAGTTAGTCGTGTTTTGGGGGCTCGTTTACCACCAGGACAACCGGTAATTGAAATACACATAGCAATAATAACCAGCAGTTTTTTCATCCGGGAAATCCTTTTAAAACTGTTTTATATTTATTCAGGAGGTAATAGAGCGTTTCTTTAAGATGCAGATCCCGGTATTGTAATAAACTCTGATTTTTGTCCAGGCCAAAATATTTCAATAACCAGTAATCGCTTACAATCGATGCTTGCTGCTCTAACCCATAATGCAATAAATCTACTTTATCTAAGCTATAAGTATAGTCAGCAATACCGGAAAATAATCCTCTGGTCCTGACAAACATCCCCTTTTGTGTTTGCCAGACGTGCATCATCTCATGCATAAATCTATGCTTCTTAACTAAGTCGTCCTCTAAAGAGAAATCAGGTGAATAAGTTTCTTCTCTAAACCACATTTCACCATTGGGACTCATCGCTATATCGACAGGCTGGAGATTAAAAGGAAGATAACCTTCCCTGTGCACCCACACCAGATGATAATGGATACTGTAACCGTAAAGCGTCTTCGCGAGGGCTATCTCACCGATGGTGAGTTGTCGGATACCGCCTGGGTTAATCGGGGTTCCTGAGGTGGGAATAATGCGTTCATTTACCGGCATTATAAATCCATTTAAATTTTATCGTTATTGGGGTTTTATCCTACTCCTGCAGAAATGGAAAAGAAGATTGATATATTCCTAAAAAGTGTTTTTTGCATTGCGAGAAATAAAAGAAGTGAAAGAGTGGCTGAATAAAGATTTTCGATGCCTGACGCGCGTTACAGCAAAGTGATGACTTGATTACCATCAAGTAACCAGTGAACTGTAAATAGCGTATTTTCTTTAAACTCAGCCTGTGGGCGGGTCAGGGCCAGCGTAAGTGTTCTTTCATCGAGTGTCATAATACGAGCGCAGTCAAAACCCATGTAAGTCCTCATCTGCGGAAAGAGTGCCTTAAACAAACTCTCTTTGGCGCTAAATGCCAGCGTCAGCGCCAGCGCAAAAGGGTAGCCCGAGTGCGTCAGGCATATCGCTTCCTGCGCATCAACGATGCCGTCCTGGATTTCGCGGGCTTCCCGGTCTGGAAGAATGGCTTCGCAATCAATACCTACGAGCGCATCTTGATGACGGACGACAACCGCCATCGCCTGCGTGCCGCTATGAGTAATGCTTCCCGAAACCCCTTCCGGCCAGAGCGGTTCGCCGCTGGGGCCGATGCCGGGGATCGCGCGTTCATTTATCGCACCGAGCGCATGCGCGGCGGCGATGCGGCCTGCCAGATGCTCGGCTTTGCGTTTGCGTCCGGCGTTTGAAAGTTCAGCGTAGTGGGGGAGCCAGAGAAGATCGGTGTCGGTGAAGGTGGTGGGGGCGAAGGTGACGTGGTGGACGGTGTGGCCGGCAAGAATGAACGTGGTGTGGGTTGTGTGCATGTTTTTCCCTTCAGAATTGTGCGGCCTGATGCCCTCACCCCGGCCCTCTCCCACGGGGAGAGGGGGGAGTTACTGCCTGAATCAGAAACGCGTATTCACGCTCATGTACCAGGTGCGACCCGGCTCATTATACGTATACGCTCCCGCACCGTACATATACGCACCGGTGGTGGCGTTGCCCGTGGTCTGGGCATTACCCGCGCGCCACTGGCGTTTGTCGAAGACGTTATCCACGCCGCCGGTCAGGCTGACGTTTTTGGTCATGTCCCAGGTCGCGCTCAGGCCAACGATGCTGTACGGACTGATTTCGTCTTTCTCAGACCCGGTCACCGGCTGACCTTTGTAGTTATACTTCTTCGGCTGCTGCTTGCCGTACCAGGTAAAGGTCGACTGGAGCGACACGTCCTGATGAACCTGCCAGCTCAGGGTCGAGTTCAGCGTGTACTCCGGAATGATCGACAGACGGTCGCCGGTCTCCTTGTTTTTGCTCTGCAGCATCCAGGTGATGTTGTTGGTCCAGTTGATCGTGTCGCTGACCGGCACGTTCAGGGAGCCTTCCAGCCCTTCGACGACCGCTTTCGGAACGTTTTCCCACTGGTAGATATCCGTCTGCACTTTACCGGAAGAGGTGTGACCGATCGGCGCGTAGCCCGCTTCAATCTTGTCGCGATAGTCGTTGCGGAACCAGGTCACGCCCGCCAGCCAGCCGTCGCGTTTCCACTCCAGACCAATCTCTTTGTTGATGCTGGTTTCCGCTTTCAGATCGTCGTTGCCCATCATGTAGCAGCCCACGCCGTCCGAGCTGGCGTAGCAGCCCTGGCCTTTGCTGTAGAGCAGGTAGTTCGGGTTGGTCTGGTACAGGCTCGGCGCTTTATAGGCGCGCGCGATCCCCATCTTCAGCGTGAAGTCATCGCCCAGACCTTGCGACAGGTTCAGGGACGGGCTCCAGTTGTTGCCGACGATAGTGTGGTGATCGAAGCGCAGGGCAGGGGTCAGCATAGTGCTGTCGGTCAGCTCCATGTTGTTTTCGGCGAACAGGGAAAAAATCTCCGCCGAAGTGTACGGGCTGCGGTCGTTGCTCATGCCCGGAACGGTGCCGCCCTGCAGGGTTTGCGTAAAGGAGGTGGAGTCCTTCATGCGCTGCTGGTTCCACTCGGTGCCCAGCGTCAGGTTCTGGTTGACGAGGAAATCAATCGGCAGGTTGATCTCGCTGTGCAGCATCACGTCGGCCAGGTCGGTGTCGGTGAATTTATTGCTGTTGAATAACCCTTCCGTCCCGCCCGCCAGACCTTCGCCCAGGCGGGAGTTGCGGGTGTGTTCGTACTGCGCCCAGCTGCTGGTGGTGATGCCGTTATCCCAGCCGCCGTTCCAGGTCACCGCGAAGTTCTGGCGGTAGATACGGTTAGTCTCTTTGCCGTAATTCTTCTTCACCAGCGCGCTGTCGTTGTTGGTGTTCTGCGTGTCGCCCGCGTAGAGGTTGTTCTGGCGGCTGTAGCCCGCTTCGAACTCCAGGGACTGCATGGGCGCGAAGTCCCAGCGCACCACGCCGTTGATGTCTTTGTTTTCCACGCCCTCGCGGCCAGCCGGCAGGGTGTTGGCGTAGGCACCGGTACGATCGGACTGATGACCCTGGTTGATGTCCCACGCGTCGGCCTGGGTTTTATCGAGGTTACCGAACATGCGGAAGCTGAAGTCGCCGCCCAGGGGGCCGCTCAGGCTGAAGTTGGTGCGCCTGGTGGAACCTTCGTCCTTATGTTCTGGCGCGTTCAGGTAGGTGTTCCAGGAGCCGTGCCACTGGTCGTCGAATTTTTTGGTGATGATATTTACCACGCCGCCTGCCGCGCCGTTGCCGTAGCGCGCGGCTGCCGGACCGCGGATCACTTCGATACGCTCGATCATCTCCGGCGGCACCCAGCCGGTATCGCCGCGGGTGTCGCGCTCGCCGCGCCAGCCCAGACGAATAGAGTTGCGGCTGGTGACCGGCTTGCCGTCGATCAGGATCAGGGTGTTTTCCGGACCCATGCCGCGAATGTCAATCTGACGGTTGTTTCCGCGCTGGCCGCTGGTGGAGTTCCCGGTGAGGTTAACGCCCGGCATGGTGCGGATGATTTCCGCCACGTCGCGCGCGGGCGGGTTTTTGCGGATCTCGTCGGCGGTAATGGTCGACACGCCCGGCGCCTGTAAATTCTGCTCGGCGGCGGTGATCACCATCGTATCTTCGTGCTGCGCAGAGGCGGTGTTGTCGTCTGCAATGGCGGGCAGCGCGACACCATAAATCCCTAAATTGACCAGCAAGGCCAGAGAGTGAATCTTCTTATTCATTGTACGTCCCGCTTTTATGGTTATTTAATGAGCGCGCTTCCCACAGCGCGGGCATTACGCTATTGCAAATGCAAATAGTTATCAATAATATTATCAATAAAATTTGCTCTGAAACAAAAAAGACTGTGAAACATGGGGTTATAAGGGTGACGACGTTAACAACCGGAAGTGAAGCGTGGTGGCAGTCGAAAAACGGACCTGAATGGGAACGTCAGAAGGAGAAGTGTCGCGTCACCTTCTGGTGGCGGGATCCGGCAGGAACGCAGAAAACCTCATTGGTCAAACGCGTCTGGCTCTACGTTACCGGCGTGACCGATCACCATCAAAATGCCCGCCCGCAGTCCCTCGAGCGCATCCCGGATACCGACGTCTGGCAGTGGCAGGGCGAATTCAGCCCCGAGTGGCGCGGGAGCTACTGTTTTATCCCTTCTGTAAATGAAAACGATTTTGCCGATACCGTGTTTGAAGGCGAACTGCCGGACCGCATGGCGCTGCGCGAAGGCTGGCGCAGGCTGCTGCCGCACGCGGTTTCCGACCCGCTGAATCGGCAGAGCTGGCGCGGCGGGCGCGGTCATGCCGTTTCGGCGCTGGAGATGCCGGACGCGCCCGTGCAGCCCGGCTGGGACCGTCCCGATACGCCGTATCAACAGCCGGTCTGCATTGAGTGGAACAGCGAGCGTCTCAACAACCGTCGCCGCGTGTGGGTTTTTACCACCGGGGACGACGGCACCGAGCGCCCGCTGGCGGTGCTGCTCGACGGGCAGTTCTGGGCCGAAAGCATGCCCGTCTGGCCTGCGCTGACGTCGCTCACCACCGGGCGCCAACTGCCCCCTGCGGTCTACGTATTAATCGATGCGATCGATATGGAACACCGCAACCGCGAATTGCCCTGTAACCCCGATTTCTGGCTGGCGGTACAGGAAGAACTTCTCCCTCTTGTAAAACATCTCGCCCCCTTCAGCGACCTCGCCGACCGTACCGTGGTGGCGGGCCAGAGCTTTGGCGGACTCTCTTCGCTTTATGCTGGCCTCAGCTGGCCGCAGCGGTTTGGCTGCGTGCTGAGCCAGTCCGGCTCATACTGGTGGCCGCACCGCGGTGGGCAGCAGGAAGGGCGCCTCATCGAACAGCTCAGAGCCGGTGAGCTGACCGCGAGCGGGCTGCGTATCGTCCTCGAGGCCGGGCGCAACGAGCCGCTGATTTTCAATGCCAATCAGGCGATTTACGCCGAACTACACGCGCAGCAGCAGGTTACCTGGCGTCAGGTTGACGGCGGACACGATGCGCTTTGCTGGCGCGGTGGGCTGACGCAGGGGCTGATGACCCTCTGGCAGCCGCTCATTCAATAACGGAGTCTGTATGGAATTCAGCAATCCTTTCGATAATCCGCAGGGACAGTTCGCCATTTTGCAAAACGACCAGGGGCAGTACAGCCTGTGGCCGCATCAGTGCGAACTGCCGGCGGGGTGGCGCGTGGTGTGCGAAGCGCAGTCTCAGGAGGCGTGCCAGCAGTGGCTGGCCGGGCACTGGCGCACGCTTGAACCGTCTCATTTTGCGGGGGAGAACCCATGAACCGTCTTCCCCTCGTCGCCGCCCAGCCGGGTATCTGGATGGCGGAGCAGCTGTCCACGCTGCCAAACGCCTGGAGCGTGGCGCACTACACCGAACTGAAAGGCGATATCGACGCGCCATTGCTGGCAAAAGCCATCGCTGAGGGCATGATGGAGGCCGATACCCTGCGAATGCGTTTTGCCGAGGATAACGGCGAGGTGTGGCAGTGGGTGGATGACACCCTCATTCTGCCGGAGCCGTCCATCGTTCGCGTTGCCTCTCACGAAGATGCCGTGGCGCTGATGGAGGCCGATCTCAATCAAAACCTGCGCGTCGATAGCGGTCAGCCGCTGGCGTTTCACCAGCTGATTCAGGTGGGTGAAAGCCACTGGTACTGGTATCAGCGCTATCACCATCTGGTGGTGGATGGCTTCAGCTTCCCGGCCATTACCCGCCAGATCGCCGCGATTTACGCCGCGTGGAAAAAGGATGAACCGACTCCTGACTCCCCGTTTACGCCATTTGCCGAAGTGGTGGAAGAGTATCAGCGCTATCGCGACAGCGAGGCGTATCAGCGCGACGGCGCCTTCTGGGCGGAGCAGCGCAGGCAGCTTCCTTCTCCGGTCTCGCTCTCTTCCGCGCCGCTGCCGGGACGCGCCGCCACTACCGATATTCTGCGCCTCAAAATCGCCGCCGACGGTCGCGCCTTTAGCCAGCTTGCACAGGCGGCAGGGCAGGCGCAGCGTACCGATCTGGCCCTTGCGCTGGTGGCGCTGTGGCTGGGCCGCCTGACCGGAAGGCTGGACTACGCCGCCGGGTTTATCTTTATGCGACGCATGGGCTCCGCCGCGCTGACCGCGACCGGGCCGGTGCTCAACGTCCTGCCGCTGGCGGTGAATATCAACCCGCAGGAGAGCCTGCCGGAGCTGGCGCTGCGCCTGGCCAACCAGCTGAAAAAAATGCGCCGCCACCAGCGCTACGACGCCGAGCAGATCGTGCGCGACAGCGGGCGTGCCGCAGGCGAAGAAGCCCTGTTTGGCCCGGTGCTGAACGTGAAGGTGTTTGATTATCAGCTGGATATCGACGGCGTGGAGGCCATCACCCACACGCTGGCCACCGGCCCGGTGAACGACCTTGAGCTGGCGCTGTTCCCGGACGAACAGGGCGGATTGAGCATTGAGATCCTCGCCAGTAAGCAGCGTTACGATGAGGCGACGCTTTCCCGTCACGTCGCGCGCCTGAACGCGATGCTGATGCAGTTTGCGGCCAACCCGGACCTGCGCTGCGGCGAAGTGGAAACCGTTTCAGAGCAGGAATACCAGAGGCTTGCGCGCATCAACGATACCGGGCTGGCGCTGCCGGCCACCACGCTGGCGGATCTGGTGGCGGAGCAGGCGAGCAAAACGCCGGACGCCCCCGCGTTGGCGGACGCGCATATTGAGCTCAGCTACCGCCAGATGCGCGAGCAGGTGGTTGCGCTGGCAAACCTCCTGCGCGCGCGCGGCGTGAAGCCGGGCGACAGCGTGGCGGTGGCCCTGCCGCGCTCGGTTTTCCTGACGCTGGCGCTGCACGGCATCGTCGAGGCCGGCGCCGCGTGGCTGCCGCTCGACACCGGCTACCCGGACGACCGCCTGCGGATGATGCTGGAAGACGCGAAGCCATCCCTGCTCATTACTACCGACGAGCAGCTTCCGCGCTTTAGCGATCTGCCGATTAGTGCATTTAGTTACAACACCCTTTTACCGGCTGCGGATGCAAAACCGCTGCGACTGGCGAAGCCGGAGCAGACGGCGTACATCATCTTTACTTCCGGTTCGACGGGGCGTCCGAAAGGGGTGATGGTTGGCCATACCGCCATCGTTAACCGCCTGAAGTGGATGCAGGACCACTACCCGCTGGACGCGACTGACGTGGTGGCGCAGAAAACGCCGTGCAGCTTTGACGTGTCGGTGTGGGAGTTCTGGTGGCCGTTTATCGCCGGGGCGAAGCTGGTGATGGCCGAGCCGGACGCGCACCGCGACCCGCAGGCGATGCAGAGCTTCTTCGCGCAGTACGGCGTGACTACTACCCACTTCGTGCCGTCGATGCTGGCGGCGTTTGTCGCCTCGCTGACGCCGGAAAACGTCGACTGCTGCAGGACGCTTAAGCAGGTGTTCTGCAGCGGCGAAGCGCTGCCGACCGGGCTGTGCCGCGAGTGGGAGCAGCTCACCCGTGCGCCGCTGCACAACCTCTATGGCCCAACCGAAGCGGCGGTGGACGTCAGCTGGTATCCGGCGTTTGGCCCCGAGCTGGCGGCGGTGGAAGGCAACAGCGTGCCGATCGGCTTCCCGGTGTGGAACACGGGGCTGCGCATTCTGGATGCGATGATGCGCCCGGTGCCGTTCGGCGTGGCGGGCGATCTGTATCTCACCGGCATTCAGCTGGCGCAGGGGTATCTGGGCCGTCCGGACCTCACCGCCAGCCGCTTTATTGCCGACCCGTTCGCCCCGGGCGAGCGGATGTACCGCACCGGCGACGTTGCCCGCTGGCTGGACAACGGCGCGGTGGAATATCTCGGCCGCAGCGATGACCAGTTAAAAATCCGCGGACAGCGCATCGAGCTGGGCGAAATCGACCGGGCGATGCTGTCGCTGCCGGACGTGGCCCAGGCCGTGGCGCACGCCTGCGTGTTCAACCAGGCGGCAGCCACCGGCGGCGATGCCCGCCAGCTGGTGGGGTATGTGGTTTCCGAATCCGGCTTACCGCTGGATCTCGACGCGCTGATGGAAGCACTAAAAGCACAGCTGCCGCCGCATATGGTGCCGGTGGTGCTGCTGCAAATCAGCGCGCTGCCGCTCAGTGCGAACGGCAAGCTGGATCGCAAGGCGCTGCCGCTGCCGGAGCTGACGAGTAAATCCTCCGGCCGTGCGCCGGAGACGGAAACCGAAGTCGCCGTCGCGCAGGCGTTTTCCGCCCTGCTGGGCTGCGAGGTCAACGACATCGACGCCGACTTCTTTGCCCTCGGCGGACACTCGCTGCTGGCGATGCGCCTGGCGGCACAGCTTAGCCGCGAGTTCGAGCGCAAGGTTACGCCGGGGCAGATAATGGTCGCCTCAACGGTGAGCAAGCTCAGCGCGCTGCTGGACTCGCAGATGAGCGACGAGCAGGCGCAGCGTCTGGGGTATGAAACCCTTCTTCCGCTGCGCGAAAGCGACGGTCCGACGCTGTTCTGCTTCCATCCGGCGTCCGGCTTTGCCTGGCAGTTTAGCGTCCTGGCACGCTACCTCAGCCCGCGCTGGTCCATCGTCGGCATTCAGTCGCCGCGTCCGGACGGTCCAATGCAGCAGCGTGCGGATCTGGATGGGGTGATTGAGCATCACCTGGCTACGCTGCGTAAGCAGCAGCCGCAGGGGCCGTATTACCTGTTCGGCTATTCCCTCGGCGGCACGCTGGCGCAGGGTATTGCCGCCCGTCTGCGCGAGCAGGGTGAAGCGGTAGCCTTCCTCGGCCTGCTGGACACCTGGCCGCCGGAAACCCAGAACTGGTCGGAGAAAGAGGCCAACGGCCTCGACCCCGAGGTGCTGGCGGAAATCGAGCGCGAGCGTCAGGCGTTTATCGCCGCCCAGCAGGGTCAGGGCTCCAGCGAGCTGTTTAACGCTATCGAGGGCAACTACGCCGACGCGGTGCGGCTGCTCACCACGGCGCGCAGCGCGCGCTTTGACGGCAAAGCGACGCTGTTTGTCGCCGAGCGCACGCGAACGATGGATCCGCAGGTCGCCTGGGCGCCGTGGGTGGCGGAGCTTGAGGTGTACAGCCAGGACTGCGCCCACGTGGATATCATTTCACCGCAGGCGTTTGAGAAGATAGGGCCGGTGTTGAGGGAGATATTGGGGTAACGTCAAAAGCGCCGGGTGGCGGCTACGCCTTACCCGGCCTACGCATCCGTGGTTGATGTTTGTTGGGTTTGCTCCCTCTCCCTGTGGGAGAGGGCCGGGGTGAGGGCATCAGACCGCACGCTTGCCCAGCGGCACCACCAGCGGCGTACCCGCCACCGGATCGTCAATAATCATGCAGCGCATGCCGTAGATCCGCTCGATCAGCTCCGGCGTTACAATCTCTTTCGGCGCGCCCTGCGCCACGATCTCACCGTCGCGAAGCGCAATCAGATGCGTCGCATAGCGGCACGCCTGGTTTAAGTCGTGCAGCACCGCCGCCAGGGTATACCCCTGCGTGCGGTTCAGCTCGCTCAGCAGCTCCAGCAGGTCAATCTGATGGCTGATGTCGAGCCAGGTTGTCGGCTCGTCCAGCAGCATGATCGACGTTTCCTGCGCCAGCACCATGGCGATCCACGCCCGCTGACGCTGCCCGCCGGAGAGGGTGTCCACGCTCTGCTGGGCAAGATCGGTGATGCCCGTCGCCAGCATCGCGCGGTTCACCGCCTCGTCATCCTCTTTGCGCCAGCGGGTAAACAGCGGCTGATGCGGGTAGCGCCCGCGCGAGACCAGCTCCTGCACCGTGATGTCGCCCGGCGTGGTGGCGTTTTGCGCCAGCAGACCGATGCGTCTGGCCACCTCTTTGCTGGCGAAGCGCTGGATCTGCTCCCCGTCGAGGAACACGCTGCCTTCAGCCGGCGTCATCAGGCGGCTCAGGGTGCGCAGCAGGGTCGATTTGCCGCAGCCGTTCGGGCCGATAATCGCGGTGAAATGGCCGTCCGGAATGGCGACGGATAAGTCACGGGCAATGATTTTTTTGCCGTAGCAGAGGGTTAAGTTTTCGCCGCGCAAGCGGGTGGTTGAATCAGTCATTTCCTGCGTGACTCCTGAACGAGCAAGACGATGAGGTAAATCCCGCCGAGGCTGACGGTCACCACGCCCACCGGCAGTTGATAAGGCATAAACAGCCGCTGGGCGCAGAGATCGGCGGCCAGCAGCAGCAGCGCGCCGCACAGCGCCGCCTGGGTTAATCCCCAGCGCGCCGTGCCGCTAAGTCGCCGGGCGATGTGCGGTGCCACGAGGGCGATAAACGAGATTGGCCCGGCAATCGCGGTGGAGGCGGCGGTCAGCAGTACGGCGACCAGCATCAGCATCAGGCGCGAGCGCTCGACGCCCACGCCCAGCGCGCAGGCGCTGTCGTCGCCCATCTCCAGCAGACGCATGCGCCGCACCAGCAGCAGCGCGCCGATAAACATCAGCAAAATCAGCGGCGCGGCGGGCCAGGTTTTGCCCCACGTCAGGCCGTTGAGCGATCCGGCGTACCACAGCCCGGCGGAGAGCGCGGTTTCCAGCGAGGCCTGCAGTAAAAGCCAGGTGTTAAAGGCCATCAGCATGGCGCGGATGCCGATCCCGATGATGATCAGGCGAAAGGTGTCGATACCGTTGCGCCAGGCCAGCGCCCAGATCAGTAATGACGTCAGAATGCCGCCCGCCATCGCCGTAAAGGTAATGGCCGTCAGGTGCTGACCAAATAGCACCATCGCCACCAGCACGCCGCTCCAGGCCCCGGTGTTAAGGCCCATCACGTCCGGGCTGCCGAGCGGGTTGCGCATCAGCGACTGGAATATCGCACCGCTCACGCCGAGCGCCGCGCCGACCAGAATCGCCATCGCCACGCGCGGGAGGCGCCACTCCGTCACCACCATGGTGATGTTGCGCGGCGCGCTGCCGAGCAGGGCGTTGAATACCTGAGTAAAGTCGAGCGTCACCGCGCCGCTGCGCAGGCTCCAGACAGCCAGCAGCAGAATGACGATAGTCAGCAGGCATACGCTGGTGAGTAAACGACGGGACGGGGCCATCATGCGCCACCTCCGCGTTTACGGCGTACCAGGAAAATCAGCACCGGCGCGCCGATAAAGGCGCTGACCACCGAGACGCGCAGCTCGCCGGGCACCAGCAGGCGACCGAGCACATCGGCAAACAGCAGCAGGGCAGGGGTGGCAAGCAGCGTCACCGGCAGCGACCAGCGGTGATCCGCGCCCACCAGCCAGCGCGCCATGTGCGGCATCATCAGGCCAATAAAGGCAATCGGGCCGACTACCGCGGTCGCGCTGCCGCACAGAACCGTGATCGCCAGAAGTCCAATCAGCTGCGTGCGCGCCACGCGGTTGCCGAGGGCGGTCGCGGTGTCGCTGCCGAGGCTCAGGCTGTTGAGCGACCGGCTTAAAAACAGCGCCACGGCGGCGGCGATAATGACCGGGATCGCCACAACTTTTAGGGTTTCGAGGGTGCGGATATCCAGCGAGCCGGCCTGCCAGAAGCGCAGCTGGTCGTAGACGTCCGGGTTGAGCAGGGCGATGCCGTTGGACAAGCCCTCCAGCACCGCCGCGAGCGCCACGCCCGCAAGCGTCAGGCGTACCGGGCTCAGCTGCCCGCCGCCCTGGCTGCCGGTAAAGGCGACCACCAGCGAGGCGGCCAACGCGCCGCAGAAGGCCATCACCAGCTGTTCGGAGGGCGAGGTCAACCCGAACAGCGCCGCGCCGAGCACGATGGCAAAGCTGGCGCCGGAGTTAACGCCGAGAATACCGGGATCCGCCAGCGGGTTACGGGTAAGGGTTTGCATCAGGGCACTGGCAAGGCCGAGCGCGCCACCGGACAGCAGTCCGGCAAGCGTGCGGGGCAGTCGGGCGTCGAGCACGATGACGCAGTCGGCGCTCTGGCAGGTGCCGGAGAGCGCATCAACGATAACGGACGCGGGCAGCGGCTTCGCGCCGACCAGCAGGCTGAGTGCAGTCGCAAGGATCAACAGCAGCAATAAAACGGGCACGGCAACGGCGCGCACCGCGGAAGAGGAAAACGACATAGCAACATCCATGATTTGATAATGATAGTGATTATCGTTATCTATCTTATTTGGCTATGTTAGCATGTGCGCCCATGGAATGGGTAGAAATAGACTCAAGGCTTTGTCATGAATCAAAAATCCTGGCTGCTCAACCTCAGCCTGCTGAAAACGCACCCGGCGTATCGCGCCGTTTTTATCGCTCGCTTTATCTCCATTTTGTCCCTCGGGCTGCTCGGCGTGGCCGTGCCGGTCCAGATCCAGACCATGACGCACTCCAGCTGGCTGGTGGGGTTATCCGTCACCTTAACCGGCGGGGCGATGTTCATCGGCCTGATGGTCGGCGGCGTGCTGGCGGACCGCTACGAGCGTAAAAAGCTGATCCTGCTGGCGCGCGGCACCTGCGGCGTGGGCTTTATTGGGCTGTGTCTGAACGCGATGCTGCCGGAGCCGTCGCTGCTCGCGATTTATGCCCTGGGGCTGTGGGACGGTTTCTTCGCCTCGCTGGGCGTGACGGCGCTGCTGGCGGCGACGCCCGCGCTGGTCGGGCGCGAGAACCTGATGCAGGCGGGGGCGATCACCATGCTCACCGTGCGTCTGGGCTCGGTGATTTCGCCGATGGTGGGCGGCCTGCTGCTGGCGACCGGCAACGTGGCCTGGAACTACGGGCTTGCGGCGGCGGGAACCTTTATCACCACGCTGACGCTGCTGCGCCTGCCGCTGCTGCCGCCTCCGCCGCAGCCGCGCGAGCATCCGCTGAAATCGCTGATGGCCGCGATTCGTTTCCTGTTCAGCAACCCGCTGATTGGCGGGATTGCGCTGCTCGGCGGCCTGCTGACCATGGCGAGCGCCGTGCGCGTGCTCTACCCGGCGCTGGCGGGAGAGTGGCAGATGAGCGCCTCGGAGATTGGCATTCTCTACGCCGCCATTCCGCTCGGCGCGGCGTGCGGGGCGCTGACCAGCGGCAACCTGGCGCAGGGCGCGCGTCCGGGGCTGATTATGCTGCTTGCCACGCTGGCGTCGTTTATCGCCATCGGCTTCTTCAGCCTGATGCCGGTGTGGGCGCTCGGGGTGCTGTGTCTGGTGATTTTCGGCTGGCTGAGCGCCATCAGCTCGCTTTTGCAGTACACCCTGATCCAGACCCAGACGCCGGAAGGGATGCTCGGGCGCATTAACGGCCTGTGGACGGCGCAGAACGTCACGGGCGATGCGATTGGCGCGGCGATCCTCGGCGGGCTGGGGGCGATGATGACTCCGGTGGCCTCGGCGAGCTGCGGCGGGTTTGTACTGGCAATTATTGGCGTGGTTTTATTCATGTCGTTGGCAGAATTGCGCCGATTCAGGCAGGAGAGTGTGTTGAACGACGGTGCGGCCTGATGCCCTCATCCCGGCCCTCTCCCACAGGGAGAGGGAGGAAAATGCCTACTTAAACAACGTATTCAATCTGTCTAACACCAACACCGCGCTGTAGTAATCCAGGCGGAACGTCTCCGTTCCCAATGCCCAGACCCGTTTGTTTTTCACCGACGGCAAATGCGCCAGCAGCGGGTTGGCGTAAATCGCATCCACGTCTTTCCGATCGCCGGCAAACACAAACAGCCCTTCGCCGTTCAGCCCCGTCGCCAGATTTTCACCGCCCAGCTGAATGATGTCGTGGCGTTTGCCCTGGCTTTTTGAGGTGTGCAGCCCGGCGGGTAGATCCGCCAGCGTAAAGCCCAGCTGGTGCAGCAGCTTGCCTTGCGCCGATTCCGCGGTCCACAGGTTGGCGCTGTGCGCGGCGGCGGTGTAGACGATGGCGTTCACCGGCTGCGGCGGCAATTTCATCTGCTGTTTCACCTGCGCGAGCTGTTTATCAAACGCGGCAATGCGCTCTGCGGCCTGTTTTTCCTGCCCGGTGAGGCTGCCCAGCTGCGTCAGCAGTTCCTGCCAGCTCTTGTCGTCGTAGTTGATGATAAGCGTTGGGGCGATGGCGGAGAGCTGATCGTACAGCGCCAGCGCGGAATCCCCGCCGGTGGCGCTGATCAAAATCAGATCCGGCATTTGCGCGGCGACCGCTTCGGCGCTCGGCTCGCCAATGTACAGCCGCGCAACCTTGCGCTGTTTCGCAATATCACCCCACTGACGCAAAAAGCCCTGCGCATCCGCCACGCGGTTGTTCGGCGTGGTCGCGCCGCTGGCAACGACCGGCGCGTCAATCGCCAGCAGGGAGCCGGTTAAGGTCACGCTGGTGGAGACAATGCGCGTCGGTTTGCTCTCAAGCGTGTGAACGCCTCGGCTGTCGGTCACCTGACGCGGCCAGTCGGCGGCAGCGGCTGAGGCAAGTCCTAAAACAAAAAGTCCAGGTAAAAGCAGGGTATTACGGAATAGGGCAGGGAATTTCACAGCGCGACATCCTGTTTTCGTTGAAGATAATGCTTCTCATTTTCATGGTTGATGCGAAGGGATGCAAGCTTTTGTCGCATAAGTTATTTGTCCGACGGTTGACAGCGAAGCGATGTGGGATTAGGTTAGCCGACGAAAATATAAATGATAATCATTATTGCTTCTTTTATCATTTTGAGGAGGATGATATGGACACGTCCCTGGCTGAGGAAGTTCAGCACACCGCGACCACGCTGCAATCAGACAGCTTTTTCTTTATGTCGCCTTACCGCAGTTTTACTACCTCAGGCTGTTTTGCCCGCTTCTCTGAACCCGCCGTCGGCGGTGACGATCCGGCCGGTCAATTCCAGCAAAAATTAGCCCAGGCCTTCCGGAATGCGAAAGCTAACGGTATCGCTCATCCGGTGATGGTAGGGGCTATTCCGTTCGATACCCGCAAGCCATCTTCTCTGTTTATTCCACAGCGCTGGCAGACCTTTTCCCGTCCGGCACGTCAGCAGTCCGCACGCTATTTTACCGGCTCGCAGGCGCTGAAGGTGGAACAACGCACCGAGATCCCGCCGCAGCCCGTGTTTGAAGAGATGGTCGCTCGCGCCGCGTCGCTCACCGCTACGCCGCAGGTGAACAAGGTTGTGCTGTCGCGTCTGATTGATATCGCGACCGACAAACACATGGACAGCGGTGCGCTGATGGAGCGGCTGATCGCCCAGAACCCGGCGAGCTTTAACTTCCACGTGCCGCTGGAAGACGGCGGCGTGCTGCTCGGCGCCAGCCCCGAACTGCTGCTGCGTAAAGAGGGCGCGCACTTTAGCTCGCTGCCGCTGGCAGGCTCCGCGCGTCGTCAGCCGGACGATGTGCTGGATCGCGAAGCGGGCAATAAGCTGCTGGCCTCCGAAAAAGACCGCCACGAGCACGACCTGGTGACTCAGGCGATGAAGGCCATTCTGGCACCGCGCAGCCACCACCTGAGCATGCCGTCTTCCCCGCAACTCATCACCACGCCGACGCTGTGGCATCTGGCGACGCCGGTTGAGGGTGACGCGCGCGAGAACGAAAACGCCCTGACTCTGGCCTGCCTGCTGCACCCGACCCCGGCGCTGAGCGGCTTCCCGCATGAGGCGGCAAAAGAGCTGATCGCCGAGCTGGAGCCGTTCGACCGCGAGCTGTTCGGCGGCATCGTCGGCTGGTGCGACAGCGAAGGCAACGGCGAGTGGGTGGTGACCATCCGCTGCGCGCGTCTTCGCGAAAATAGCGTTCGCCTGTTTGCCGGCGCGGGCATTGTCCCTGCCTCTTCGCCGGTGGGCGAATGGCGCGAAACGGGCGTGAAGCTCTCCACCATGCTCAACGTGTTTGGCTTGCACTAAGGATCGCTCATGACCATTCCTTTTACCCGCTGGCCTGAGGAATTCGCCCGCCGCTACCGCGAAAAAGGCTACTGGCAGGATCTGCCGCTGACCCACATCCTGACGGATCGCGCTGAAAGCGATGCCGTGGCGATTGTCGACGGCGAGCGGCACATCACCTACCGCGCGTTTAATCAGGCGGTGAACAACCTGGCGTCCGTTCTTCAGGCGCGCGGGCTGCAGCGCGGCGAGACCGCGCTGGTGCAGCTCGGTAACGTGGCCGAGTTCTACGTCACTTTCTTTGCGCTGCTGCAAATTGGCGTCGCGCCGGTTAACGCGCTCTTTAGCCATCAGCGCAGCGAGCTGAACGCCTACGCGGAGCAGATCAAACCCGCCGTGCTGATTGCCGATCGCGACCACGCGCTGTTTGCGGGGGATGATTTCCTCAACTCCTTTGTGGATGCGCATCGCTCGGTACGCCTTGTACTGCTGCGCGGCGATAAGGGCGAACACGCCCTGGAAGCGGCGATTGCGCGTCCGGCGGACAACTTCATCCCGAACCCGACGCCCGCTGACGAAGTGGCGTTTTTCCAGCTTTCCGGCGGCAGCACCGGCACGCCGAAGCTGATCCCGCGCACGCATAACGACTACGACTACAGCATTCGCCGCAGCAACGAGATTTGCGGCATCACCGCCGAAACGCGTTATCTGAACGCGCTGCCCGCGGCGCATAACTACGCCATGAGCTCGCCGGGATCGTTAGGCGTCTTCACCGCGGGCGGGTGCGTAGTGCTGGCGAACGATCCGAGCGCCACGCTCTGCTTCCCGCTGATTGAACGGCATCAGATTAACGTCACCTCGCTGGTTCCTCCGGCGGTGAGCCTGTGGCTGCAGGCGATTGCCGACGGCGTGGGGAACGCGCAGCTTAAGTCCCTCAGGCTGCTGCAGGTGGGAGGCGCACGTCTCTCCGCCACGCTCGCGGCGCGCATTCCGGCGGAAATCGGCTGCCAGCTTCAGCAGGTGTTCGGCATGGCGGAAGGGCTGGTGAACTACACCGCGCTCGACGACTTGCCGGAACGCATCATCAACACCCAGGGCCGCCCGATGTGCCCGGACGACGAAGTGTGGGTGGCGGACGAGCACGGTAACCCGCTGCCGCGCGGTGAGGTCGGGCGTCTGATGACGCGCGGGCCTTACACCTTCCGCGGCTATTTCAACAGCCCGGAACACAACGCCAGCGCCTTTGACGCCGACGGCTTTTACTGCTCCGGCGATCTCATCGCCATCGACGAGCAGGGTTACATCACCGTGCAGGGGCGCGAGAAGGATCAGATCAACCGCGGCGGCGAGAAGATCGCCGCCGAAGAGATTGAAAATTTGCTGCTGCGCCACGAGGCGGTGATCCACGCCGCGCTGGTGAGCATGGAGGACAGCCTGCTGGGCGAAAAAAGCTGCGCGTATCTGGTGGTGAAACAGCCCCTGCGCGCGGTCGAGGTGCGCCGCTTCCTGCGCGAGCAGGGCGTTGCCGAATTCAAGCTGCCGGACCGCGTGGAGAGCGTGGATGCGCTCCCGCTGACGCCGGTCGGCAAAGTCGATAAGAAACAGTTGCGCCTGTGGCTTGCTGAACGCGCCCGGGGCTGAGGAACAGAGTATGGCCATTCCAAAATTAACCGCTTACGCGCTGCCGACCGCCGCAGAGCTGCCAACCAGTAAAGTGAACTGGGCGTTTGAGCCTGAACGTGCTGCGCTGCTGATCCACGATATGCAGGAGTATTTCCTGAACTTCTGGGGCGAAAACAGCGCGATGATGCAGCAGGTGGTGGCGAATATCGCCAGACTGCGCGCTTACTGCAAAGCGCACAATATTCCCGTGTACTACACCGCTCAGCCGAAAGAGCAGAGCGACGAAGACCGCGCCCTGCTGAACGACATGTGGGGGCCGGGCCTGACCCGCTCGCCGGAGCAGCAGCGCATTGTCCGCGAACTGACCCCGGACGAAGCGGACACGGTGCTGGTGAAGTGGCGCTACAGCGCGTTTCACCGCTCGCCGCTGGAGCAGATGCTGAAAGAAACCGGCCGCAACCAGCTGCTGATTACCGGCGTTTACGCCCATATCGGCTGTATGACCACCGCCACCGATGCCTTTATGCGCGACATCAAACCGTTCTTTATCGCCGACGCGCTGGCGGATTTCACCCGTGACGAGCACCTGATGTCGCTGAACTATGTGGCCGGACGCTCGGGCCGCGTGGTGATGACCGACGAGCTGCTGCCGTCCGTTCCGGCGACCAAAGCCGCGCTGCGTGAGCTGATCCTGCCGCTGCTGGACGAGTCCGACGAGCCGATGGATGACGAAAACCTGATCGACTACGGCCTGGACTCGGTGCGCATGATGGCGCTGGCCGCCCGCTGGCGCAAAGTGCACGGCGACATTGACTTCGTGATGCTGGCCAAAAATCCAACCATCGACGCCTGGTGGGCGCTGCTGTCCCGCGAGGTGAAGTGATGGGGCTGGATTTCACCGGTAAAACCGTCTGGGTGACGGGCGCGGGTAAGGGGATTGGCTACGCGACGGCGCTGGCGTTTGTGGAGGTGGGCGCACGGGTGACCGGGTTCGATCTGGCGTTTCCGCTGGGGGATTATCCGTTCGCCACTGAAACCCTGGACGTGGCGGATGCCGCGCAGGTGCATGAAGTGTGCGGGCGGGCGCTGGCGTCGCTTGAACGGCTGGACGTGCTGGTCAACGCGGCGGGCATTCTGCGCATGGGGGCGACGGACCAGCTTTCGCAGGAGGACTGGCAGCAGACCTTCGCGGTCAACGTCGGCGGCGCGTTCAACCTGTTCCAGCAGACGATGGGCCAGTTCCGCCGTCAGCAGGGCGGGGCGATAGTCACCGTGGCGTCCGACGCGGCGCATACGCCGCGCATCGGCATGAGCGCCTACGGCGCGTCGAAGGCGGCGCTGAAAAGCCTGGCCCTGACCGTCGGGCTGGAGCTGGCGGGCAGCGGCGTGCGCTGTAACCTGGTGTCGCCGGGCTCAACGGATACCGATATGCAGCGCACCCTGTGGAAAAGCGACGACGCGGAGCAGCAGCGTATTCGCGGTTTTGGCGAGCAGTTCAAGCTCGGCATTCCGCTGGGCAAAATCGCTCGCCCGCAGGAGATTGCCAGCACGGTGCTGTTCCTTGCTTCCGATGCCGCTAGCCATATCACCCTGCAGGATATCGTGGTGGACGGCGGCTCCACGCTGGGGGCGTAAGATGATCTGGAAACGTCATTTACCGCTCGAGGAGCTGAACGCGACCAGCCTGAATACGCTGGTGGCGCATCTCGGTATCGTCTATACCCGCCTCGGCGACGACACGCTGGAAGCGGAGATGCCGGTGGATGCGCGCACCCATCAGCCGTTTGGCCTGCTGCACGGCGGCGCGTCGGCGGCGCTGGCGGAAACGCTGGGATCGATGGCCGGTTTTCTGATGACCCGAGACGGGCAGAGCGTGGTGGGGACGGAGCTTAACGCCACGCACCATCGTGCGGTCTCTCACGGCAAAGTGCGCGGGGTATGTCAGCCGCTGCATCTGGGGCGGTCGAGCCAGAGCTGGGAGATTGTGGTATTCGACGAGCAGGGGCGGCGGTGCTGTACCTGTCGGTTGAGCACGATGGTGTTGGGCTAAGCCAGGCAGATCAAAGTGATCGGCTTAACACTGTGGTGTAAATCTCTGGTTTGACCACGCATTATTGCGTTTCAAAGTTGTTAAATTTTTCCGGTTGTTCTAGAAACAAAATGTAACATCTCACTGTTTCACAACAACGGACAACAACTATGAACAACTCAGGGAAATACCTTCTATGGGCAGGGCTCTCCGTTGTGGGAGCCTTTGCCTTGGGCTATATCGCCCTCAACCGGGGGGAACAGATCAATGCGCTCTGGATCGTTGTCGCCTCCGTCTGCATTTATCTGATCGCGTACCGTTTTTATGGCCGCTATATCGCGAAGAACGTTCTGGGCGTTGACGCGACGCGCATGACGCCTGCCGTCCGCCATAACGACGGGCTGGACTACGTGCCGACCGACAAAAAAGTGCTGTTCGGTCACCATTTTGCGGCGATTGCCGGAGCGGGTCCGCTGGTGGGGCCGGTGCTGGCGGCGCAGATGGGCTACCTGCCGGGGATGATCTGGATCCTCGCGGGCGTGGTGCTGGCGGGCGCGGTGCAGGACTTTATGGTGCTGTTCGTCTCGACCCGCCGCGACGGGCGTTCGCTGGGTGAGCTGGTGAAAGAGGAGATGGGGGCAACCGCCGGGGTGATTGCGCTGGTGGCGACCTTTATGATCATGGTGATCATCCTCGCGGTGCTGGCGATGATCG
>Ga0268257_1000845_pt1 | contig 30663 bp, 28 predicted proteins | sample AgamicAtPrz_FD_200249 | JGI IMG/M metagenome (GOLD analysis project Ga0268257, IMG submission 200249) | Agave microbial communities from Guanajuato, Mexico - At.P.rz (v2) (version 3) | ecosystem: Host-associated > Plants > Phyllosphere > Phylloplane/Leaf | place: Guanajuato, Mexico | collected... | reverse complement strand
CCGCGTGCCCGAAGGCTCGCGCGCCGTGGCCGGCATCGGCTGCCACTACATGACCACCTGGATGCCCGACCGCCGCACCAGCACCTTCACGCAGATGGGCGGCGAGGGCGTGACCTGGGTGGGCCAGGCGCCTTTCACCAAGGAAGCCCATGTCTTCGCCAACCTGGGCGACGGCACCTACTTCCACAGCGGGCTGCTGGCGATACGCCAGAGTATTGCGGCCGGCACCAACATCACCTACAAGGTGCTCTACAACGACGCCGTGGCCATGACGGGCGGCCAGCGCGTGGGTGAGCGGCCCGAAGGCCATTCGGTGCTGCAGATCATGAACAGCCTGCTCTCCGAGGGCGTGGGCAAGCTGGTCATCGTCACCGACGAGCCCGAGAAATACGATGGCGTGAAGCTGGGCGAGGGCGTGACCGTGCACCACCGCGACGAGCTGGATGCGATCCTGCGCCAGTTCCGCGAGCTCCAGGGCTGCACGGCCATCATCTACGACCAGACCTGCGCCACGGAAAAGCGCCGCCGCCGCAAACGCGGCACCTTGAGCACGCCCGACAAGACCGTGGTCATCAACGAGCTGGTCTGCGAGGGCTGCGGCGATTGCTCGGTGCAGTCCAACTGCCTGTCGGTGGAACCGGTGGAGACCGAGTTTGGCCGCAAGCGCCGCATCAACCAGAACAGCTGCAACAAGGACTACTCCTGCGTCAAAGGCTTCTGCCCCAGCTTCGTCACCGTCGAGGGCGGTCAGCTCAAGAAGCCCAAGCAGGAGAAGAAGGGCAGCCTGGATGCCCTGCCCAACATTCCCGAGCCCGTGTTGCCCGTGGCCGAGCAGGCCTGGGGCATCGTGGTGGCCGGTGTCGGCGGCACGGGCGTGATCACCATCGGCTCGCTGCTGGGCATGGCCGCGCATCTGGAAGGCAAGGGCGTGGTCACCCAGGATGCGGCGGGTCTGGCGCAGAAGGGCGGCTCGACCTGGAGCCATATCCAGATCGCCAACCGCGCCGATGCCATCTACACCACCAAGGTGGACATGGCCAAGGCCGATCTGGTCATCGGCTGCGACCCCATCGTGGCGGCCACGCCCACCACCTTGTCGGTGATGCAGCCGGGGCGCACCTATGTAGCGCTCAACAGCCATGCCGCGCCCACGGCCACCTTCGTGGGCAACCCCGACTGGCAGTCGCCTGCCGCACGCTGCGCCACGGCGCTGGCCGAGGCCGTGGGTCATGGTGCCCTGGGCAGCTTCGACGCCGAGAAGGCCTCCACGGCCCTGCTGGGCGACAGCATCTACGCCAATCCCATGATGCTGGGCTATGCCTGGCAAAAGGGCAAGGTGCCGCTGAGCCATGCCTCGCTGATGCGCGCCATGGAGCTCAACGGCGTGCAGGTGGCGCGCAATCAGGAGGCCTTTGAATGGGGCCGCCGCTGCGCCCATGATCTGGAGGCCGTGCGCGCTCTGTATCAGGCGTCGCAGGTGATCCAGTTCGTCAAGAAGCCGTCGCTCGAGGAAATGCTGGACAAGCGTGTGGAATTCCTCACGGCCTACCAGAACGCGGCCTATGCCCAGCAGTACCGCGACTTTGTGGCCAAGGTGCGCGCGGCCGAAGAGCCGCTGGCGCAAGGCACGCGCCTGTCCCAGGCCGTGGCGCGCTATCTGTTCAAGCTCATGGCGTACAAGGACGAGTACGAGGTGGCGCGTCTGCACACCGATGCGGCCTTCACCCAGAAGATCAGCGACATGTTCGAGGGTGACTACAAGCTCGTGCATCACCTCGCGCCCCCCGGCTTTGCCAAGAAGGACGAGCAGGGTCATCTGCTGAAGAAGTCCTATGGCCCCTGGATGCGCAAGGCCATGGGCTGGCTGGCCGGCATGAAGGGATTGCGCGGCACGGCGCTCGATCCCTTCGGTCGCACCGAGGAGCGCCGCACCGAGCGTGCCCTGATCGTCGAATACCGCCAGTGCATCGACACCCTGCTGACGGGCCTCACGGCCGACAAGCTGGCGCTGGCTGTGGAGATTGCCTCCATCCCCGAGGACATTCGCGGCTACGGCCATGTGAAGGAGCACCATCTGGCGGCGGCGCGCATCAAGTGGCAGGCGCTGATGACGCGCTGGAACGGCGTTGCGGCGCCTGCGGTCGCAGCGGTGCGGCGGATGGCAGTGAACTAATTGCGCCGAAGCGCATCAGAACAAGGCCGGGGCGACCCGGCCTTTGTATTCATGGCCAGAGGCGTGGTGTTGGCGGTGGTTTATCGAAAATTGATAGCTGCCAGCGCCTGTATTGACTGATATTCAAATATAAAACAGTCAGAAAACAATACAGGTAATACGCTTATAGCTATGCTTTTTGCATGATTTGTTGATGTGGGAAGGGAGGCCTCCATCGCATCAGGGAATGCCTGTGCTGCGCGGCTGCCCATGCAAATCTTGGGCGCAAGCCAGCCGAATACAATGTCCCGCTGACCTGGCCAGACGCGCAACCGCGCATCTGCCGGGACCTATTCCTGACAAATTCACTCTTTCGGAGTCTTTTTCGTGTTCATTTCTTCTGCTTTCGCCCAGACCGCTCCTGCCGCCGCTGCTGAAGGCGGCTTCATGGGTTCGCTCACCGGCATGCTGCCTCTGGTGCTGATGTTCGTGGTGCTGTACTTCGTGATGATTCGTCCCCAGATGAAGCGCCAGAAGGAACACCGCTCCATGATCGACGCGCTGGCCAAGGGTGACGAAGTGGCTACCGCCGGCGGCATTATCGGCACAGTGACCCGCATGGCCGAGCAATTCATCTACATCGAAGTGGCTTCCGGCGTGGAAGTCCAGATCCAGCGCTCGGCTGTGGTGCAAGTGCTGCCCAAGGGCACGGCCAAGTAAGCCTGTCCGCTGTGGATTTTGAGGGGTACGGCGCTCGAACAGAGTGTGCGTACCCGTTGTGCGTTGCTGTAAAAAAAAGAGCGCGATCATGAACCGATACCCGGTCTGGAAGTACGCGATCATCGTGATCGCGCTGCTGGTGGGGGTGCTCTACACCCTGCCCAATTTCTTTGGTGAAGCGCCTGCGGTGCAGGTGTCCTCGGCCAAGTCCACCGTGAAGGTGGACAACGCAGTGCTGCAAAAGGTGGAATCCGCCTTGAGCGCGGCCAGCGTCAAAGCCACTTCGCTGTCGCTGGAGGGCACCTCGGTGCGCGCCCGCTTCGATACGCCCGACGAGCAGCTCAAGGCCAAGGACGTCATCCAGAAGGCTCTGGTTGCCGACCCCTCCGATCCCGCCTACATCGTGGCGCTGAACCTGGTGTCGCGCTCGCCCGACTGGCTGACGGCCATCGGTGCCAAGCCCATGTATCTGGGTCTGGACCTGCGCGGCGGCGTGCACTTCATGCTGCAGGTGGACATGGCCGCGGCCCTGACCAAGAAGGCCGAGAGCTATGCGGGCGATCTGCGCTCCACCATGCGCGACAAGAACATCCGCCACGGCGGTGTCAGCCGCGACGGCAACAACGTCACCATCCGCGTGCGCGACGAAGCCACGCTGACGTCGGCGCGCAACCTGATCGCGGACCAGTTTCCCGATCTGACGGCCACTTCCTCGCCTGATGGCACCGGCTTCAAGCTGGTGGCCTCGATCAAGCCCGAGGCCCTGCGCAAGGTGCAGGAGCAGGCGCTCAAGCAGAACATCGTCACGCTGCACAACCGAATCAACGAGCTGGGCGTGGCCGAGCCCGTGATCCAGCAGCAGGGCCTGGACCGCATCGTGGTGCAGCTGCCCGGCGTGCAGGACACGGCCAAGGCCAAGGACATTCTGGGCCGTACCGCCACGCTGGAGGTGCGCATGGTGGACGAGTCCGCCGAAGCGCGTTCGGCCGAGATGGGTTCCGGCCCCGTGCCCTTTGGCTCCGAGAAGTATCTGGACCGCAACGGCCAGAGCATCATCGTGCAAAAGCAGGTGACGCTGACCGGCGAGAATCTGACGGACGCCCAGCCCGGCTTTGACAGCCAGACCCAGGAGCCCACCGTCAACCTGACGTTGGACGCCAAGGGCGCGCGCATCTTCAAGGACGTGACGCGCGAGAATGTGGGCAAGCGCATGGCCATCATCCTGTTCGAAAAGGGCAAGGGCGAGGTGGTGACGGCTCCCGTGATCCGTGGCGAGATCGGCGGCGGCCGCGTGCAGATCTCCGGACGCATGACCACGGCGGAAGCCAACGACACCTCGCTGCTGCTGCGCGCCGGTTCGCTGGCCGCACCCATGGAGATCATCGAGGAATACACCATCGGCCCGAGCCTGGGTGCTGACAACATCAACCGCGGTATCCACTCCGTGGTCTGGGGCATGGTGGCGATTGCAGCCTTCATGTGCATGTACTACATGCTGTTCGGCGTGTTCTCCACGATTGCCCTGTCGGTGAACGTGTTGCTGCTGCTGGCCATTCTGTCCATGCTGCAAGCCACGCTGACCCTGCCCGGCATTGCCGCCATGGCGCTGGCGCTGGGCGTGGCCATCGACTCCAACGTGCTGATCAACGAACGTATCCGCGAAGAGCTGCGTGCCGGTGCCTCGCCTCAGGCGGCCATCCATGCCGGCTACGAGAATGCCTGGCACACGATTCTGGACTCCAACGTGACCACGCTGATCGCCGGCCTGGCCCTGCTGGCCTTCGGTTCGGGCGTGGTGCGCGGTTTTGCCGTGGTGCACTGCATCGGCATTCTGACCAGCATGTTCTCGGCCGTGTTCTTCTCTCGCGGCCTGGTCAACCTCTGGTATGGCGGCAAGAAGAAGCTCAAGAGCGTCTCCATCGGTCAGGTCTGGAAGCCTGAGGGTGAGGGTCTTCGTTCCGTGGCCGGTCGCGGCAGCAACAACTAAGGAGGAAGATCATGGAGTTCTTCCGCATCAAAAAAGACATTCCGTTCATGAGGTACGCGTTGGTCTTCAACGCGATCTCCTTCATCACCTTTGCGCTGGCCGTCTTCTTCCTGTTCTCGCGCGGCCTGCATCTGTCGGTGGAGTTCACGGGCGGTACGGTCATGGAAGTGGCCTACACCCAGCCGGCCGATATCGGCAAGGTGCGTGAAACCGTTTCCAAGCTCGGCTATGCCGATGTGATCGTGCAGAATTTCGGCACATCCAAGGATGTGATGATCCGTCTGCCCGTGCAAAAAGGCGTGACGACTGCCCAGCAAAGCGAGCAGGTGATCACTGCGCTGAAGGCTGAGGATGCCGAGGTCACGCTGCGCCGTACCGAGTTTGTCGGCCCCCAGGTGGGCGACGAGCTGATGCATAACGGCCTGATGGCGCTGGGCATGGTGGTGCTGGGGATCATCATCTATCTGGCCTTCCGCTTCGAGTGGAAGTTCGGTGTGGCGGCCATCATTGCCAACTTGCACGATGTGATCATCATCCTGGGCTTCTTCGCCTTCTTCCAGTGGGAGTTCTCGCTTTCCGTGCTGGCGGGCGTGCTGGCCGTGCTGGGCTACTCGGTCAATGAATCCGTGGTGATCTTCGACCGTATTCGCGAAGCCTTCCGCAAGTTCCGCAAGCTCAGCACGCACGAGGTGATCGACCACGCCATCACATCGACCATGAGCCGAACCATCATCACCCACGCTTCGACCGAAGCCATGGTGCTGTCCATGTTCTTCTTCGGCGGCCCCAGCCTGCACTACTTTGCGCTGGCACTGACGATCGGCATCTTGTTCGGTATCTATTCCTCGGTGTTCGTGGCGGCTGCCATTGCCATGTGGCTGGGCGTCAAGCGCGAGGATCTGGTCAAGGCTCCGACCAAGCCCGGCTCGCAAGACCCCAACGATCCCAACGCGGGAGCCGTGGTCTGACGCTTTGACCATTACGGCGGGCGCATAACCGCTCCCGCCGACTTACACTTACGGAATGGCTCCATCGCAGTCTTCCTCCACCGCGCCTGCGGCCCCGCAACAGCTGGGCTGGCAGGCGCGTTTGCGTTGGGTCCATGGCATTTGCCAGGGCCTGCCCAAGGTCGCCCAGCAGCTGGATGAATTTCTCGCCAACCAGACCGGCGTCGTCTCCACGGCCAAGGAGATGCAGGAGTGGCGCGAAGCCTGGGTCGGCTTTCAGCAGCACAAGGACGCCTGGGTACAAGCTTGTGCGCAGGCGCTGCAGCAGGCTGCGCGCAAGCCGCCTTCCCAAGCAGGCGAGAGCAGCGCTTCGGGATCGGCACCGCTGAACTTCGAGCTGCTCAGCGACGATGTCGTCGAAAACAAGATCCTGGCCTCCCGCATGGCCCTGGCCATGGGGGAGACGCTGCAGCCCGGTTTCGAGGCCATGCGTCTGCGCATGCAGGCGCTGGAGGGGCATGAGCTGCCTTCCCGGGACATGTTCCGGGCTGAGACCGTTTGCCTGCACCTGGTCGAGCAATGGCTGAGCTGCGGCATGGAGCGCAAGCATTTGCTGCGGGCCGTGGAGCCTTTGCAGAATGCGCTGGCGCCGTTGATGGAGTCCGAATACGGCATTTTGCACAAGCTGCTGGATGCCAAAGGCGTCAGCAAGGCCCAGGATGCCCCGCTGCGGGTGAAGCGCACGGAGGGCGGTCCGCCTACCGGCGCCATTCCTCTGGGCGGCGCCAGCGGCTTTGGCCATGCTGCCGAGACCGGTTGGAGCAGCTCTGCCATGCAGCAGTTCATGCCCGCAGGCATGGCGGCAGGTTTCGGCGCCGAGCCGGGTATTGCCCTGCCGCCAGGCGCCAGCGCCGGTCTCGGCATGCTGGCGCGGGCGCGCCATCGCGCGCTGGATGCCATGAATCAGCTGCGCCAGGTGCTGAGCCAGCCGGCGGTCGGCATTCCAGGCCTGATGCCCGGTGCCCCGCTGGTTCCCATGCCTCCGGCCTCTGCCGCCCTGGCGCAGGCGCTGCAGGAGCAGCAACAGCTGATGGTGGCCGAGTTCCAGGCGCAGTATCCGGCTGCGGCCGGTTCGGCCATGGCCATGCCTGCCATGGACTACAGCCCGGCAGCGATCGGCCAGTTGGTCAATCAGGTACGCGAGCGCTCGGCCGACTGGAAGCAAAAGGCCCAGACAACGGGGGAGAAGGCGACCATCGAGGTGGTGGCGCTGATGTTCCAGAGCATTCTTTCGGAAGACCGGCTGCCGCCGTCCATTCGTGTCTGGTTCGCGCGCCTGCAGGTGCCGGTGTTGCGCGTGGCTCTGGCCGAGCCGCAGTTCTTCAGCGACCTGAATCACCCGGCGCGCAAGTTGATCGACCGCATGGGCTCCTGCGTCATGGGCTTCGATGCCAGCAGCATCAATGGCAATGCGCTGGAGACAGAGATTCGCCGCGTGGTCCAGGTGATAGAGCAGTACCCTGAAACCGGGCAGAAGGTCTTTGCCCTGGTGCTGCGCGAGTTCGAGGCCTTTCTCACCAAGCACTTTGCCCAGAACCGGTCCACGGCCAAGATCACCAGCGTGGCCCAGCAGGTGGAGCAGAAGGAAACGCTGGCCATCCAGTACACCATCGAGCTGCGCAATATGCTCACCGATATGCCGGTACGCGAAGAGGTGCGCGACTTTCTCTTCAAGTCCTGGGCCGATGTGCTGGCCATGGCCACCGTGCGCTATGGCGCCAAGGATGCGCGGGCCATGCGCTTCAAGCAGGCGGCCAGCGAGCTGGTCTGGTCGGCCAGTGCCAAGCCGTCGCGTCAGGAGCGTGCGCGCGTCATCCAGGGTCTGCCGACCTTGCTGCAGACCTTGCGCGAAGGGCTGGAGCTGGTGAGCGTGACGGGCGATGCGCAGTCGACCGCGATCAAGGTATTGACCGATACGCTGGCGCAGGCCTTCATGTCCAAGACTGCTGCCATTCCGGCCGAGCGTATCGAGGCCATGGCCAAGCGTCTGTCGGAGCTGGAAAAATACATCAGCGAGGATGGCAAGCTCGACGATATGCCGCTGTCCAGCGAGAGCATAGAGCTGATGCTGGGCGTGGATGCGGGCGACCTGAACGTCATTCCCAACACGGACAGCCCGGTGGAGCCGGCGATGCTGGAGTGGGCCCGATCGCTGGAAAGCGGCCGCTGGTTCACGCTGGACCACAACGGCAGTCGCGTACAGGTGCAATATGTCTGGCACAGCCGTCGCCGGCATCTGCATCTGTTCGCCTCGCTGGATGGCCATTGCTATCTGCTGCAGGCGCAGCGCATGGCCACCTATCTGCAGGCCGGCCTGCTGGCCGTGCATGACGCCGAGGCGCTGACGGTGCGCGCCACACGCGATGCGCTGCAGAAGATTCAGGCGAATCCGGAAAGGCTGGCCTGACCCACAGGCGCTAGGAGTCCTCCCGGTGTCTCTTTGCGCAGGAGCGCGAGTTCCGGGGCGTTTCAGCCTTGAGTGAGTCGCTGGTACAGGCCGCCCGGCAGGCGCGCGACCAGGCCATCGAGCTCCATCTCCATCAGCTGCGCCTGCAGATGGGCGGCATCCCAGCCCGTGCGATCGCTCAAGGACTCCAGCGTCATGGGATCATGGCCCAGCGCCTGCAGCAGCGGGTGCTCGGATATGGATGCCTTGTTTCCGATGGCTTCTTGCGCCTGTTCAGCTTGGATTGGTACGGGTTTCAGCCCCTGAAGCTCTTCGAGCACGTTGTCGGCAGTTTCCACCAGCTTGGCTCCCTGGCGTATCAGCGCATGGCAGCCCTTGGACTGCGGTGCGTGGATGGAGCCGGGAATGGCAAAGACTTCACGCCCCTGTTCGTTGGCCAGGCGGGCCGTGATCAGCGAGCCCGACTGCAGGGCGGCTTCCACCACCAGCGTGCCTTGCGACAGGCCCGAGATGATGCGGTTGCGCTGCGGAAAATGCTGGGGTAGAGGACCGCTGCCCAGCGGGTATTCGCTGATGACCATTCCGTGGAGCGCAATTTGCTGCGCCAGTCTGGCGTGAGCGCGCGGATAGACCTGATCCAGTCCGGTGCCGACCACGGCAATCGTGCAGGGGTGTGTGCCTGAACGGGCTTGAAGCGCTCCCTCATGGGCGGCTGCATCGATGCCGCGTGCCAGACCCGAGACGATGCACAGACCTTGTTCGGCCAGTGCCTGCGCCATGCTGCGTGCATTGATGAGGCCCTGGGCCGAGGGATTGCGGCTGCCCACCATGGCCAGGGTGGCAGGATAGGGAAACCAAGGCCGGGCAGATGCCAGCAAGCTCGCCGAGCCCTGGACAAACAGCAGCAGGGGCGGATCTTCGGTCTGCAGCAGGCAGTCAGGATATTGGGGGTGGCCCAGATGGATCACGGTGTGCAGCAGCCCCGGCGCGGGGGAGGCCAGCCAGCTGGCCAGTGCGCTGCAATGCTGTCCCCAGTCGGCGGGAGGCTCGGATCCGGCCTTGATCTGGGCCTGGGTGGCGCATTCCGCCCAGATGGACGGCGGCAGCCGCCAGACCGCCTCGGCACTGCCGGCCCTGGTCAGCAGCCGGCGTGCCGTGGTGCGCCCCAGGCCGGGCGTCAAGAGCAGGCGCAGCCAGGCCAGGGTCTCGGCATCGGGCCAGGCATGGTGCGTATCTTGGGAGGCGGTGGGCACCATGCTTTGGCTCCATGTCAGGGCAGAGGCGACTGCAGGCCGTCGCCCACATTCACGCCGCGCTGGGCCGTGGTGATGAGCGCGTAGGAAACCCGGTCAAACACCTTGAAGACCATGGCATAGCCATTGGCCTCGTCGGGCAGCTTCACGCGGTCACGGCTGGGGCTGGTCTTGTCCACGATGACATTGCCCTTGCTGACGAGTTCCAGCACCGCGCCGATGTCCATGCCGTCTCGGGCCCCCTTGTTGATGGCAATGACCTGATTCTGGGCCGCGTTATACCCCACCGAGTCGCCGTAGATGGAGACCACGGCGGCGTCCACCGCCTGGCGCGGTGCATGGGGCACATAGCTCAGGTATTGCTGCTCGGGCGAGGGCAGCAGACGGTCGCCGGCGCGGATTTCGTTCTTGGAGCGGATGATGTCCACCGTGCCGGGCGCCGTCTGTGCTGGCTGGCCTGGCTCGGATGGCAGCAAGGTCTCGCCACGCGCCACGGTGGCACTGCCCAGGTACTTGGCTTCGTAGCCCAGGATTTCCCCGGTGACGGGATCCTTGAGAGGCGTGGCATCGCGAAAGATGCGGTAGCTAGCGGGCTGTCCCTTGCCGGTGGTGATCAGCGCACCGCCGGAGTTGCGCACATAGGCGCGATCGCCATTGGCCATGAGCACGCGCTTGTCCTGGGTGGCGATGATGCGCGGCGCCTGTGCCAGGGCCTGGCTGTCCACGACCAGTGGCTCGGCCAGGAAGGGCTCGATCAGGTGCGGCGGCAGCGTGGGCAGGGCCAGATCGTTCAGTGAGGATTCACGTGTCTGCGGTGACACGCGCACCACTTCGGGATCGCCGTTGGGAGCCGCGGTCGACAGACGGGCATAGCCGTTGCTGCGCACCAGATACAGCACCTGGCCGGGGTAGATCAGATGCGGGTTGGCGATGCTGGAGAGGTTCATGCCCCAGAGTTCGGGCCAGCGCCAGGGCTGGCGCAGATACAGGCCCGAAATGCCCCAGAGCGTGTCGCCGCGCTTGACGGTGTATTGCGCGGGAGCGCTGGGCGCCAGTTCGCTTTCGGGGATGCCTTGCTGAGCGACTTGCTGTGCGGTGGAGCGCTGGGTGGCGGTCACAGGGTAGCTCTGGGCGTGGACCGAAGTCAGGGCTGCAAGCAATGTGGCACCGATGCTCAGGGCGCGAGCAGTGGCAAATGCGGTCATGAAATTCCTTCTGGCGGGATTCGTTTGCTGCAGCGTCCCTCGCGTCGCCGCACTGTGGCCGATCTTGGCATAGCCAGCCTACAAGTCTTACAAATGTGTCGAAATTCTCGATGCAAGGCCTCGATAGATCAATGTTTATTGAGGGCGTGACAAGCGTTTGGCGTCAAATGTTGGGACAATAACGACAGATTTACCGACACACCATGGCCATTCTTCCCATCCTCTGCTATCCCGATCCCCGTCTTCACAAGGTTGCCAAGCCCGTGGCGCAGGTGGATGAGCGCATCCAGACCCTGGTGAAAGACATGCTCGAGACCATGTACGACGCCCAGGGCATCGGCCTGGCCGCGACGCAGATCGATGTGCATGAGCGGGTCATCGTGATCGACGTGTCCGAGGAGCGCAACGAGCCCATGGCGCTGATCAACCCCGAGATCCTCTGGGCCAGCGACGAAACGCAGCTGGGCGAAGAAGGCTGCCTGTCCGTGCCCGGCATCTACGACGGGGTGGAGCGCTCCATTGCCGTCAAGGTCAAGGCCCTCGACGAGAACGGCAACAGCCGCGAGATCGACGCAGAAGGCATGCTGGCCATCTGCATCCAGCACGAGATGGATCACCTGCTGGGCAAGGTGTTTGTCGAATACCTCTCGCCGCTGAAACGCAACCGCATCAAGACCAAGCTGGTCAAGGCCCAGAAGCAGGCCCTGCGGGCCTGATCGGAGCTTCCATGTCCCTGCCTCGCCTTCAAACCCTGTTGACTGCAAGTCTGCTGGCAGTGGGGCTGGCGGGCTGCATGGTGCCCCAGTGGCAAAAGCCCGGCATGCCGCAGACCGAGGTGGAAAAAGGCATGGGCAAGCCCACTCTTGTCGTGGCCTTGCCCGAGGGCGGCCAGCGCCTGGTCTACAGCCAGCAGCCGGCCGGTCAGCAGGTCTATCACATGGATTTCGATGCCCAGCGCAAGCTGGTGCGCGTGGAGCAGGTCCTGGATACAGCGCACTTTTTTGCGCTGCGCAATGGCGTGGACACCCGCGACGATGTCTATCGCATGTTCGGCCCGCCCGCCATAGTCGAGGGGGTCTACAGCTTCAAAGGTGACATCTGGACCTACCGTTTTCTGGACAATACCTTTGGTCGGCGTGCCCATGTGCACATAGACCCGCAAGGTGTGGTGCAGAAGGTCATGTTCACCGATGAGAGCATGTACCTCAGAGAGCCGCACCGTTGAAGACCTGGCAGCCGACGGCTGCCTTTTTAATTTGTGAGTTCCATGAAAGTCATTTTTGCGGGTACGCCCGAATTTGCGCGCGTGGCCCTGGAGAGTCTGCTGGCCGCAGGTTTTGAAGTTCCGCTGGTGCTGACCCAGCCTGATCGTCCCGCCGGGCGTGGCATGAAGCTGCAAGCCTCTCCCGTCAAGCAGTGCGCGATTGAACAGGGCATTGCCGTGGCCCAGCCGCTGAGCCTGCGTCTGGACGGCAAGTATCCTGAGGACGCCGCTGCCGCCAAGGCCGCGATCGAGGCCGCTCAGGCTGATGTGATGGTGGTGGCGGCCTATGGCTTGATCCTGCCGCAATGGGTGCTCGACACGCCTCGCCTGGGTTGCCTGAACATTCATGCCAGCCTGCTGCCGCGCTGGCGCGGTGCAGCGCCGATTCATCGCGCCATCGAGGCCGGCGACGCCGAGACCGGTGTCACCATCATGCAGATGGATGCCGGTCTGGATACCGGCGATATGTGCGTGATCGAGCGTCTGCCGATTGCTGCGCACGACACCACGGCCAGCCTGCATGACAAGCTGGCCACGCTGGGTGGTCGCCTGATCGTGGAAGCACTGGAAATGGCGGCCTGCGGCGGCCTGCCGCGCACGCCCCAGCCTGCCGCTGGCGTGACCTATGCCCACAAGATCGAGAAGTCGGAGAGCCTGATCGACTGGAGCGAAAGCGCCGATGTCATCGCACGCCGCCTGCGTGCCTTCAACCCCTTCCCAGGCGGCGCCACCAGCCTGGGCGGCGAAGCCATCAAGGTCTGGGAGGCCGGGGCCGAGGCAGGCTCTGGTGCGCCCGGCATGGTGCTGTCGGCCGATGCTCAGGGGGTGCGCGTGGCCTGCGGCAGCGGCGTGCTCAATATGACGCTGTTGCAGCGTGCGGGTGGCAAGCGCCTGGCCGCCGGCGATTTTCTGCGCGGGTTCGAGCTCCCGGTTGGTGCGCTGCTGGGAGAGGGCGCTGGCGAGGTATGACGGATATGGCGATCACGCTGGGTCAGCGTGCGAAATCGATAGTCAGGGATCCATTTTTCTGGGTCGGCTCCAAGGAGATGGGGGGCACGGCCCTGGGCATCGCCGCCTGGGGGCTGGTGACTGGCGTGGCCATGGTCAAGAGCGGTCTTTCCGTGCCTCTGGCGCTGTTCATGGGCCTGAGCGTCTATGCGGGCAGCGCCCAGCTGGCCGTGCTGCCGCTGATGGCCGTGGGGGCGCCGCTGTGGGTGGTCTGGTTCACCGCCATCTGCGTGAACCTGCGTTTCGTGATCCTGTCCAGCATGTGGCGCAGCTATTTCGCCCATCTGAGTCTGCGTCACCGCCTGGCGGTCGCCTATTTCAGCGGCGATGTGATTTTCGTGAACTTCATGCGTCGCTACCCCGAGGCCAGGCCGCAGGCCGAGCAGTTGCCCTATTTCTGGGGTGCAGCACTGACCAACTGGCTGGCCTGGCAGATCCCGTCCACGCTGGGCATTTTTTTGGCCGACCAGATTCCCCTGTCCTGGGGCCTGGGCTTTGCTGGTGTGCTGGCACTGCTGGGCGTGCTGCTGTCCATGCTCAAGGATCGTGCGACCTGGGTGGCGTCCATCGTGGCCTGCACGGCTGCCGTGGCGGCTTTTGCGCTGCCGCTCAAGCTCAACATCCTGGTGGCGATTGCTGCCGCCGTGGCTGCAGGCCTGATGGCCGAGCAGTTGCAAAAGCAGGCCGGCCAGCTGTCAGCGGCAAAGAATGAGGAGCCGCGGTCATGATGAGCAGTTTCTGGGTCATCGTCGCCTGTATCGGTCTGGCCCTTATCACGCTGATCACGCGTGCCTTCTTCATGATTCCCGAGCGTGAGCTGCCACTACCCAACTGGCTCAAGCGTGGGCTCAAATACGCGCCGCTGGCGGCCTTGGCCGCAGTGATTGCGCCCGAGATCGTGATGAGCAATGGTCAGCTGATAGGCAGCCTGGCCGATGCGCGACTGCCTGCGCTGGCCGCTTCTGTGGTGTATTTTTTTTACAAGCGCAGCATTCTTGGAACCATCGCACTGGGCATGGCGATCTACCTGCCGCTGCATATCGGCATGGGCTGGTAGCCCCAAGGCCAGAGAAAACAGGAGCCGCGTGCTCCTGTTTTCATATGATCTGCCACTGAAAAGGCCTGAAATCCAGTTACAGCGTACGCAAGATGCTCCTGTTTTTGAGTCGAGTAAGCGGGTAAAAACGATGGTCGCAAAGGGTGAACGACCTAAAATGCAGGCAGATTTTTTGTTTTCCAACCTTTGTATGGGCGACTTTCGGAGTCGCTTTTTTGCTGCATGAACATCATCCGCTTCTCCGATCTGTGCGCTCAGGGCAAGGCCCAGGGTCAACGTGTTTTCATCCGTGCCGACCTGAACGTGCCCCTGAACGACGCTGGTGAAATCACCGAAGACACGCGTGTGCGCGCTTCCGTTCCGGCCATCGAGATGGCGCTGAAGGCTGGCGCTGCGGTGATGGTCACCAGCCACCTGGGCCGCCCCACCGAAGGTGAATTCAAGCCCCAGGATTCGCTGGCTCCCGTGGCCAAGCGTCTGTCCGAGCTGCTGGGCCGCGATGTGCCTCTGGTGGCGGACTGGGTGGACGGCGTGCAGATTGCCCCTGGCCAGGTCGTGCTGCTGGAGAACTGCCGTGTCAACGTGGGCGAGAAGAAGAACAAGCCCGAGCTGGCCCAGAAGCTGGCCAAGCTCTGCGACATCTTTGTGAATGATGCCTTCGGTACCGCTCACCGTGCCGAAGGCACGACCTACGGCATCGCCGAATACGCCCCCATCGCCTGCGCCGGCCCGCTGCTGTCGGCCGAGATCGACGCGCTGAACAAGGCCCTGGCCGCGCCTGCGCGCCCCCTGGCTGCCATCGTCGCCGGCTCCAAGGTGTCCACCAAGCTGACCATCCTCAAGAGCCTGGCCGACAAGGTGGATCAGCTCATCGTGGGCGGCGGCATTGCCAACACCTTCATGCTGGCTGCCGGCCTGAAGATCGGCAAGTCGCTGGCCGAACCCGATCTGGTGGCCGATGCCAAGGCCGTGATCGACGCCATGGCTGCCCGTGGCGCCAATGTGCCCGTGCCCACTGACGTGGTCACCGCCAAGACCTTTGCTGCCGACGCCGTGGCCACCGTCAAGAAAGCCTCCGAAGTGGCGGACGACGACATGATTCTGGACATCGGTCCGGAAACCGCAGCCCTGCTGGCCGAGCAGCTCAAAAAGGCTGGCACCATCGTCTGGAACGGTCCCGTGGGCGTGTTCGAGTTCGACCAGTTTGCCAATGGCACCAAGGTCATCGCCCAGGCGATTGCCGAGTCCCCTGCCTTCAGCATTGCCGGCGGTGGCGACACCCTGGCCGCCATTGCCAAATACGGCATTGAAAAGGACGTGGGCTACATCTCCACCGGCGGCGGTGCCTTCCTGGAGGTGCTGGAAGGCAAGAAGCTGCCCGCCTTCGAAATCCTGGAAAAGCGCGCCAACGGCTGATTTGATTGAAACAGGGCGCTAACCTATATGGTTAGGGCGATATCAGCTATCAAAAAAGGATCGACTAGTCGATCCTTTTTTGTTGGAGCAGATCAGAATGCAGACATCTGGAGTGTGCAAAAGTAACTCGGCGGCGCAAGTGATTGGCGGGACTGTCGGAGTCGCTTAGCATTCAGCCTGCGTTGATGGTCAACCATGGCGCGCCATGAATTTCTTTTGCCCTGAGCGGCCGGGATGTGAATCCGGAGTTGTCCACCCGGATGGCATGCGGCGTTCGCGTTCTACTCACTGCTTATGTTCGCTTCCACACCTCAGGATTTGTCGGCGCTGGTCCAGGCGATGACAACTTCGGTTGCCACCGATACCGCCCAAAACGTGCTCAGTGCCGCGCAATGGGAGTTGTTGGCGCCGTATCTGCAGCCGATCAACCTGGCGGCCAGCGAAGTGTTGTTTGCCGAAGGGGCGCTGGATCGCAATCTGTACATGGTGGAATACGGCTCGCTGAGCGTGCATTACCAAGATTCGAAGGAGAGAATCCGCCTAGCCTTGGTGGGGCCGGGGGCGATTGTGGGCGAGGGCGCCTTCTTCGCCCATAGACCACGCAAGGCCACGGTGCAGGCCGCAGCGCCCAGCCGTCTATGGTGTCTGACAGCGCTGCGTTATTCGGAAATTGCCAATCGCCAGCCTGCGCTGGCCCTGGCGCTGCTGACCATGGCAGGTCAGGTACTGGCACGCCGCGCAGGGGACAGTCGCCGCCGGGTGGCGAGCACCTGAGCGGAGATTTTTTTGTATCTGGCGCGGGTTGGGCGCTTGATCCACGTCGGACAAAGGCTAATATTTCTGCCAATGTCACAAGCTGCTTCAGACCAAGAGGCAGAATGTGTCCTATTGTAAATACAGCCTGATCGAGTGTGCTCATGTCCCTGTTTCGATGGTTTTCTCGCGCGCCTCGCCAAGACGAGGGCACGCCAGCATCGCGCCACGAGGATGATCCGGGGGCGCGTCAGTCGCAGCGCCGGGAGCGCTCCGCCAGACGCGAGCAGCTGTACGTCATCGTGCGCGAAGCCATGGTCAGGGTCGGCATTCTCTCTGCCGGCTACAAGTTCAAGGTGCTCTCGCTGGACAACGTCGGCCAGCGCTTTGTCGTGATGGTGGATCTGGCTCCCGCGTATGCGGCAGATGCCTCGCAGCAAAGACGTATCGAGGCCTTGATTGCAGAGCTCGCCAGAACCCGCATGGATGCCGGGGTTCACGCCGTGTACTGGCGCGTGAATGGGCAGCTGCAAGCCGCCGCCACCCCCGACTTTGCGCAGACACAGTTTGACGGCTTTGCCCCAACAATGACCGCGCCGCGCCAGGCCCCGTCTGCCGCTGCGGTACAAGCGGGCCGCCCCTTCGAGCCCATTGACGCGCAGGAGATGGATGCTTTCAAGCAGGCAGTGGCCATGGCCGCTGCCTCCTCTGCGGCAGGCGCGCGCCACTCCCGCCAGGCACCCTTGCTGGGTCCTGGCTCAGGCCACGAGGAAGGTGGCGAATTTGCCGTCTCCGGCCTGGGCTCTCTGGGTGCGACGCAGTATGGGGAGCTGCGCTGATCAGGGCTGTGAACGGCTCAGTCAGTGTCCGGCGAAATCCACCAGGGTGAACAGCGGCAGGCCGCTGTCCTTGAGATGCTTGGAGCCACCCAGCTCCGGCAGGTCCACGATCGCCGCGCCTTCCACCACCGTTGCCCCCAGCTTTTCCAGCAGCTTCTTGCCGGCCATCATGGTGCCGCCGGTGGCGATCAGATCGTCAATCAGCAGCACACGGTCTCCCGATTTGACGGCATCCGTATGCAGTTCCACGGTGGCGCTACCGTATTCGAGTTCATAGGTTTCTTCGACCGTGGTGAAGGGCAGCTTGCCTTTTTTGCGGATGGGCACAAAGCCGATATTGAGCTCGTGTGCGATCACGGCACCCAGAATGAATCCGCGGGCATCCAGACCTGCGACCACGTCGGGACGAAGCTTGGGGTCCATGTAACGGTGCACAAAGGCGTCGGTCATGACGCGAAAGACCTTGGGGTCCTGCAGCAGGGGCGTGATGTCGCGGAACTGCACACCCGGTGCAGGCCAGTCCGGCACGGTGCGGATATGGTCGCGCAGATAGTCGTTGACGCTGGTAGAGGTTTGCATGGCTAGCCCGAGTTCTTTGAATGCTCGTCAGTGTATGGGCTCAGACCTGAAATGCGGGCCAAAGGGATGTTGCCAGCTGCCCGGCAGGCAGGGGCTGGCTAAAATCCGGGCATGAATTCTGATGCTGCCAATTCGCGTCTGATCGACGCATCGCGAGCTTTGAACCTGGCCCGCGAGGCCCTGGATATCGAGGCCGCCGCCCTGCGTTCCATGTCCGAGCGTCTCAATGGCGCATTCACGGCCGTGGTGCAGCGCATTTTGCAGCTGCCGGGCCGGGTGGTGGTCATGGGCATGGGCAAAAGCGGGCATGTGGGCCGCAAGGTGGCCGCAACCCTGGCATCCACCGGGACTCCTGCCTTTTTCGTGCACCCTGCAGAGGCCAGTCATGGCGACCTGGGCATGCTGACGCAGGATGATCTGGTGCTGGCCTTGTCCAATAGCGGCGAGACCGACGAGCTGACCGGCGTGTTGCCCGCCATCAAGCGCATGGGCGTTCCGCTGGTGGCCGTGACCGGCGGGCTGAGCTCGACACTGGCCAAGCATGCAGACTGGGTGCTGGATACCCGTGTCGACAAGGAAGCCTGTCCCTTGAATCTGGCACCCACTGCGAGCACGACAGCCCAACTGGCCATGGGAGACGCGCTGGCCGTGGCCTTGCTCGACGCCCGGGGCTTTGGGGCCGAGGATTTTGCACGCTCGCATCCCGGTGGAGCGCTGGGTCGGCGCCTGCTGACCCATGTGCGCGACGTGATGCGCCGCGGTGCCGATGTGCCCCAGGTGGCCCAGGATGTGAGCAGTGTGGAACTGATGCGCGAGATGAGCGCCAAGGGCCTGGGCTGCTCCGCTGTGGTCAACGCCGGTGGTGAGCTGGTGGGCATTTTCACCGACGGAGACTTGCGCCGCTGCGTGGAAGCCGGCGTGGATCTGCGCAGCCGTGTGGCCAGCGATGTCATGCACGCCAGGCCTCTGACGATCAAGCCTGACTTGCTGGCGGTGGCCGCGGCCCGCATGATGGAAGAGCATGGCGTTACCGCCGTGCTGGTAACCGATGACAGCCAGCACCTGCAGGGTGTGGTGCATATTCGCGACCTGATGCGCGCCAAGGTGATTTGATGAACCGACCTGCTCTGACACCCAGCCAGCAATGGGATCCGCAGTTGTTGCTCAAGGCCCAGGGAATCCGCGTGGTCTTCTTCGATGTGGACGGCGTGCTGACCGATGGCGGTCTTTATTTCTCGGGCGAAGGCGAAGTCCTCAAGCGTTTCCACACGCTGGACGGCCATGGCCTGAAAATGCTGCAAAAAGCCGGCATCACGCCGGCCGTGGTGACAGGGCGCGACTCCGCTCCGCTGCGTTTGCGCCTGAAGCAGCTGGGCATTGAGCATGCGCGCTTTGGCACCGAGGACAAGGTGCCTGCTGCCGAGTCCATCCTGGCGGAACTGGGGCTGCACTGGGAGCAGGCGGGCGCCATGGGGGACGATTGGCCCGATCTGCCCGTCATGCGTCGCAGCCACTTTGCCTGCGCCCCGGCCAATGCGCATGACGAGGCTCTGCATGTGGCGGACTGGGTCAGTGCCAGGCATGGCGGTGAGGGCGCGGTGCGGCAGTTCTGCGATCTGCTGCTGGCCGCCAATGGCGCTTATGCCGTGCTGCTCGCGGGGTATGGCACATGAGCGGGCAATGGCGCCGTGTCGGCGATAAGGCCTCGATGTACTTGCCGGTGCTCATCATGGGCCTGCTGGCATTGGGAACCTGGTGGCTGGTGCGCAATGCCCCCAAGCCGCTTTCCAGCGGCACGGAGAAGGCCGTACGGCACGATCCGGACTATTTCCTCAAGGACTTTGTCATCAAGAATTTCGAGGCGTCGGGACGTCTCAAAAGCCGCTTGAATGGCACAACGGGTGAGCATTTCCCCGATACCGATACGCTGGAAATCCAGGATGCGCGCATGCTGAGCTTCACGCCGGACGGGCGCAAGACTATTGGCAGCTCCAACCGTGCCCTGAGCAATGGCGATGGCTCGGAAATCCAGATGTTCGGGCAGGCCGTCATCACGCGCGAGCCCGTGCCTGCCACTGCGACCCAGAAGGCCTTGCCGGCCATGCAACTGGAGAGCGAGTTTCTGCAGCTCTGGCCCAATGAGGAGCGCGCCAGCACCAACAAGCCGGTGGTCATGACCCGCGGCAGCGACAAATTTACCGGTGACAGCATGCAGTACGGGCATCTTGATCAGATTCTGCAAATGCAGGGGCGGGTCAAGGGCGTCATTCAGCCCAGCCAGAAGCCATAAGCCATGGCAGGACACGGAGCTGGACTCGTCTACATCACCGGTGCCTCCAGCGGCATAGGCCAGGCCCTGGCCTGGCACTATTACCAGCAGGGCTGGTCGATCGCCCTGGTGGCAAGACGCACCGAAGTCATGGAGCAATGGGCGCAGTCTAGGCACATGGACGCATCCCGCTACGCCGTCTATGGCGCGGATGTCACGAATATCGACAGCATCTGCAGTGCCGCGAAGGCCTGCCTGGAGCGCCAGGGCCTGCCCCAGGTCGTGATCGCCAACGCGGGCATCAGCTGGGGTGTGGACACTTCCTTGCGCGAGGATCTCGAGGTCATGCAGCAGGTGCTGGCCAGCAATGCCATGGGGCTGGCTGCAAGCTTTCAGCCATTTATTGCCCCCATGGTGAAGCGCGGCAGCGGTCGTCTGGTGGGTATTTGCAGTGTGGCCGGTATTCGCGGATTACCGGGCCATGCAGCATATTCGGCGAGTAAGGCGGCTGCTATTGCCTATTGCGAAAGTCTGCGCGTGGAATTGCAGAAAACCGGTGTCTCGGTGACCAGCTTATTGCCTGGCTACGTTGACACCCCGTTGACTCGGCATAACCCGTATTCCATGCCTTTTCTGCTGACGCCCGAAGAATTCGCAAGGCGTGCCGTTCGCGTCATCGACCGCAAAGCCCGATATGCAATTATTCCCTGGCAGATGCGGGTTGTCGGCGGCGTAATGCGGGTATTGCCCGCTTATCTATGGGATAGATTGACCCTGGGGAAAACCAGAAAGCCCAGGCATCTCCAAAAGGATTGAGCGAGAAAGTGCAGAGGCATTGAGAAAATGACTATGCATTTGAATGTCTTGGCAAATAAATAAAGGCACGATGACGTGCCTTTATTTACAGGGGTGAAAGAGGCTTATTCGCCGTGGTTATTGCCGCCACCGTAGCCGCCGCGGCCACCGTGACGTGGACCGGAGCCATAGGGGCTGCGGAAGCCGCCTTCACCGCGGCCGCCACCGCCGTAGCTGCCGCCGTCGCCGCGGCCATAGCCACCGCCTTCATTACGGCCGCCACCATAACCGCCATCGCGATTACCGCCGCCAAATCCGCCTTCACTGCGGAAACCGCCGCCATAACCGCCGGTGCGAGGAGGACGGGGTTCCATGGGACGCGCTTCATTCACGACGAGGCTGCGGCCACCCAGGGGTTGGCCATTCATGCCTTGAATGGCGGCCTGTGCTTCCGCTTCACTTGCCATTTCCACAAAACCAAAGCCTTTGGAGCGGCCGGTGTCTCGTTCCATCATGACGCGCGCACTTGCGACGGCTCCAAACTGGCCGAACGCCTGCTCCAGATCGTTGTCGCGCACACCATAGGGAAGGTTGCCGACATACAGCTTATTGCCCATTAATAACTCCTAGCTCCTCAATGCTTCAATGGCGCGATTGAATTCAAGATGGTCGTTGCACTTTTATGGAAAAACGCGCGAAGGACCCCTGAACACCTATTCGCTTGTGAACGGGAAATGCCCCGAGAAAAGAATTATGACGGAGAACAAGGAAAAAAATAAATGCTCGAAAACCGCGTTGCTAACGTTTAGCAACAAAAAAAGGATCCGAAGATCCTTTTTTGTTATTGGCAATAACTGATTAGTAGCTATTGCGACGGCCGTAGCCGCCATCGCCACGGCCGCCGCCGAAGCCGCCGTCACCACGGCCACCGCCGAAACCGCCGCCGCCTTCACGGCCGCCACCGAAGCCGCCGCCAAAGCCGCCGGAACGGGGAGGACGGGGTTCCATGGGACGTGCTTCGTTCACGACCAAGTCACGGCCGCCACGGTTTTGGCCGTGCAGGCCCTGGATAGCGGCTTGCGCCTCGGCATCGCTGCCCATTTCCACAAAGCCGAAGCCCTTGGAACGGCCGGTGTCGCGCTCCATCATCACCTTGGCGCTGTTCACAGTGCCGAATTCGCTGAAGCTGTCTTGCAGATCTTGGTCGCGGAAAGAGTAAGGCAGATTGCCTACGTAAAGCTTGTTGCCCATGCTGGACTCCTGAAAAAACTTGAAAACGCGATGGAGCCCTAGGGAGTCAGCCTTGGATGACAACATTAGAGACGCTAACGCACTTGCCCCTACCCAGAAATTGCTTTCCAGACAAAGACTCATGCATTATGAATCACAAGAGAAGCCGTAGTATTTCGAAAAGATCAAATTTCGTGCTTGTAACAACATTGTCCGGATGGGAGTTACCCTGAAATACAAAATTTTGAATATTCAAATAAGCAGTTGTCTTACAGGGTTAAACAGATAGAATGACGGCTTACTTTCTTTGGGGAGTAGGCCGTTCGGCAGCCAGCTGCCGGATGCATGCGTCAACAGACTTGGGTCCTCGTGACCTATGGCGCATGCGGCACAGCGTGCAATGCGCAGTGCGACTGGCCGAGACCATTGATTACGTACCGAGAAAACCTATGAAGAGATAGGCCGGAGTCGGTGCGTGATCAATGCGTTCTGGCAACTCCGGCCGTCTTTCCCCATCATGGAAGCTTTCCTCATATCCACCTCCATCGTCGCCCTGGCCGAGATGGGGGACAAGACCCAACTCCTCTCATTGGTACTGGCGGCCAAGTTCCGCAAACCCCTGCCCATTGTTGCGGGCATTTTTGTGGCGACCCTGGTCAACCATGCCCTGGCCGGCGCCGTGGGCAACTGGATCACCACGGTGCTCGGCCCCGATGTGCTGCGCTGGATACTTGGCGTTTCATTCATCCTCATGGCAGGCTGGATGCTGATTCCCGACAAGCTCGACGATGACGACACCGGCAATGGTGCCGGGCGCTGGGGTGTTTTTGGCACCACGCTGTTGTTGTTCTTCCTGGCCGAGATGGGTGACAAGACCCAGCTGGCCACGGTGGGCCTGGCCGCCAAGTACCCGCTGGCCTACTACTGGGTGGTGGCCGGCACCACGCTGGGCATGATGCTGGCCAATGCGCCGGTGGTGTGGTTTGGCGAGAAGATCACCAAGAAGCTGCCCATCAAGACGATTCACCGGGTGTGCGCGGTGATCTTCCTGGTCCTGGGTATTGCCGCGCTCCTGACCAAGGTATGACGCTACAGGAAATGTAGCTTTCTGCGCTGGCCCGATAGGGGATGCTCTGCTGCCCTCGGGCAGGCGCAGCGAATGCAGTACACTGCACTTTTCACGCGCCGATTTGCCAAAGCTTGCGGGCGCTTTATAAATCCAGCTAAAGACCCGTCCGCGAAGTGACAGTACACCGACCCGGCCTCGTTTTTAGCGATGCCGGGTTTTTTCATATGTCCTTCATCGCGACACCTCAGTTCATGCATTTTGATGAACCGCTGCCCTTGCAAAGCGGCGGTTCCATCGCCGATTACGACCTTGCCTTCGAGACCTATGGCCAGCTCAATGCCGACAAGAGCAATGCCATCGTGGTCTGTCATGCGCTCAATGCCTCCCACCATGTAGCCGGCAGCTATGAGGGCCAGCCCAAGAGCGAAGGCTGGTGGGACAACATGATCGGCCCGGGCAAGCCTGTCGATACCGACAAGTTCTTTGTCATCGGCATCAACAATCTGGGCTCCTGCTTCGGCTCTACCGGCCCCATGCACACCAACCCGGCTACGGGCAAGCCTTATGGCGCGGATTTCCCAGTGGTGACGGTGGAAGACTGGGTGGATGCGCAGGCGCGTCTGCTGGACCGCCTGGGGATTCAGACGCTGGCTGCCGTGCTGGGCGGCAGCCTGGGCGGCATGCAGGCCCTGTCCTGGTCGCTGCGCTATCCCGAGCGCATGCGCCATGCCGTGGTGGTGGCCAGCGCGCCCAATCTGAACGCCGAGAACATTGCCTTCAACGAGGTGGCGCGTCGCGCCATCGTCACCGACCCGGATTTCAACGGCGGCCATTTCTACGAGCATGGCGTGGTGCCCGCGCGCGGCCTGCGCATTGCGCGCATGGTCGGTCACATCACCTATCTCAGCGATGACGTGATGAACCAGAAGTTCGGCCGTCAGCTGCGTGACGGCCTGAAGCTCAAGTACAGCACCCAGGATGTGGAGTTCCAGATCGAGAGCTATCTGCGCTACCAGGGCGAGAAGTTCAGCGGCTACTTCGATGCCAACACCTATCTGCTCATCACGCGCGCCCTGGACTATTTCGATCCGGCGCGCTCCCATGACGGCGATCTGACCCGGGCACTGGCCGTGGCCAAGGCCCGCTTCCTGCTGGTGAGCTTTACGACGGACTGGCGCTTTGCGCCGGCGCGCAGCCGCGAGATCGTCAAGTCGCTGCTGGAGAACAACCGCGACGTCAGCTATGCCGAGATCGACGCCCCCCATGGTCATGATGCGTTTTTGCTCGACGACCCGCGCTATATGAGCGTGATGCGCTCCTATTTCGAGGGCATTGCAAAGGAACTGAAGACCACCGAACGCGCAGGAGACGCCGCATGACCGAGTTGACCACCATGAAAGCCATTGCCCAGTTGGTGCCGCAGGGCGCACGCGTGCTGGACCTGGGTTGTGGCGACGGCGCGTTGCTGGAGCATCTGGTGCGCGAGCGCGGCTGCACGGGCTATGGCGTGGAGCTGGACGACGCCAATGTGCTGGCCTGTACGCGCCGCGGCGTGAACGTGCTGCAGCTCAATCTGGAGGACGGCCTGGCCATCTTCGGCGACAACAGCTTTGACGTGGTGCTGCAGATCGACACGCTGCAGCATCTTCGCAATGCCGAGGTGATGCTGCGGGAGACGGCCCGCATCGGCAAGCAGGGCGTGGTCGCCTTCCCCAATTTCGCACATTGGCAAAACCGTCTGTCCGTGCTGCGCGGGCGCATGCCGGTCACGCGTCGTCTGCCCTATCAGTGGTATGACACGCCGAATATCCGCGTGGGTACCTACAAGGACTTTGAAGTGCTGGCCACCAAGAACCGCTTGCGTATTCGCGACTCCTTCGGCCTGCAGAACGGCCAGGTGGTGCGCAGTCTGCCCAATCTGCTGGCAACGACGGCGGTGTTTCATTTCGAACATGCCTGATTTGCTATTAAAAAAATAGCTTATAGCGCTTTATCTGCAATGAATTTGATATCGATTGATATTAAATTTGTTAGCTGATAAGCGCAATAAGCTATTAAATAGGAAGTAATAACCTTGCAGGAGTGAATCGGCGCGGGGGCTTGGCTGCCGGGCCAGGCACATGCGCTGGCCGGTGCGCTGATCATCGTCAGCGTGAATGTCCCAGAAACGGCAGAGTGCCGGCCGACCAGGCTGGCAGCCCCAATGGGGGGGCGCCGGCACTGCCATGCCAATGCCTGCGGTGCAGCCACCGGCAATGGCGCACAATCACGGGCATGGCGCGGGCCTGCCATGGCTCGTCGCCCCGTCACAGAAGGAGCCGACCATGAACGCACGTACTCCCGCCAATCTGCTGCAGCCCCAGGATGCGCTGCAGCACATCACCCAGCAGTGGGACCAGAGCATCGTCCCGGAGCTGACGAACTACATCACCATCCCCGCCAAGTCGCCCATGTTTGCGCCCGATTGGGAGCAGCAAGGCCATATCGCCACCGTGCTGCGCAACGCTGCGGCCTGGGTGGAAGCGCAGAAGGTGGCCGGGCTGAAGCTGGAAGTGATTCAGCAGCCAGGTCGCACGCCGCTCATCTTCTTCGAGGTGGAAGGCACGGCCGAGAAGGCCTCGACCAGCCCCACGGTGCTGATGTACGGCCACCTCGACAAGCAGCCCGAGTTCGAAGGCTGGCGCAACGATCTGGGTCCCTGGACGCCCAAGTACGAGGACGGCAAGCTCTATGGCCGTGGCGGAGCCGATGACGGCTATGCGGTCTATGCCAGCGTGGCGGCGATTCAGGAGCTCAAGCGCCAGAACGTGCCCCATCCGCGCATCGTGGCCATCATCGAGACCTGCGAGGAAAGCGGCTCGGCCGATCTGCTGCCCTATGTGGATGCCTTGCGCCCGCGCCTGGGCGATGTGGGCCTGGTGATCTGTCTGGACAGCGGTGCCGGCAACTACGACCAGTTGTGGCTGACCACCAGCCTGCGCGGCATGGCCAGCGGCACGCTCAAGGTGCAGATCCTCACCGAGGGCGTGCACTCGGGCGATGCCTCGGGCGTGGTGCCCTCGTCCTTTCGCATCATGCGCCAGGTGCTGGACCGTCTCGAAGACAGCAAGAACGGCCGCGTGCTGCCACAGAGCTTTCACTGCGAGGTGCCGGACGAACGCATGGCGCAGATCCGCGCCACGGCGGAGATCCTCGGCGAGGATGCCTATGCGCGCTTTCCCTGGGCGCATTACGACTGTGGCGGCTCGGCCCGTGTGTCCCTGCCCACGACCACCGATCCAGTCCAGGCCCTGGTGCGCCGCACCTGGGAGCCCACGCTGAGCGTGACCGGTGTGGAGGGCATGCCCAATCTGCAAAATGCTGGCAATGTGCTGCGACCCTACACGGCCTTCAAGCTCAGCCTGCGGCTGCCGCCGCTGGCCGATGCCGCAGCCTGCGTGCAGGAGATGAAGGCCCTGCTCGAGGACAACGCGCCCTATGAAGCGCGGGTGACCTGGGAAGGCCTGTCCAGCTCCAGTGGCTGGAATGCGCCGGGCATGGACGGCTGGTTCGAGAATGCGCTCAATGCAGCCAGCCGGGCCCATTTCGGCGCCGGTTGCGGCTATATCGGCCAGGGCGGCACGATTCCGCTGATGAATATGCTGAGCAAGGGCTTCCCCACGGCGCAGATGATGGTCTGCGGCGTGCTGGGCCCCAAGAGCAATGCTCACGGTCCCAACGAGTTCCTCCATGTGCCCTATGCCAAGAAGCTCACGGCTTCGGTGGCCGAGGTGATTGCCGCCATGGCCCGTCATCAGACCGAGGCTGCGCAGGCCTGATGCAAGTATCGAGAGCACAGCCGCTGGCGATGGTCGCCAAAGCTTCCGGCGCTCTCTTCCTTGATAACACCATGACCGGTCGCCATTGCCGGACCGGGGACTGCCACGGTTGACGTGCGCTGGCGGCGGCTGCATCCTGCAGGCTCTTGCCAGCCTGATGAGATCGTGCATGACGCCCACCGATTCCAGTACCCATCCGCCCCGGCTGCTGCATATGGCCGCATCGGACGCCACCCAGCTTGCGCTGCGCGACTGGCCGCTGGCGCCGGGCGTCAAGTCCCGTGCCCAGGTGCTGCTGGTGCACGGTCTGGGCGAGCACAGCGGACGCTATGCCGCACTGGCGCAGCGGCTCAACGAGCTTGGCTTTGCGGTGCGGGCCTATGACCAGTACGGCCACGGCCTGTCGGGCGGGCCGCAGGGCGGCCTGACCAGCGATATGCGCTTGCTCGACGATCTGGCGGTGGTGCTGGACGCTACCCGTGCAGCCATGCCCAAGCATCAGCCCCTGGTGCTGCTGGGGCACAGCCTGGGTGGACTGGTGGCGGCGGATTTTGTTGCGTCCGGCCTGCGTCATGTGGATGGACTGGTGCTGTCCTCTCCGGCGCTGGCCCTGCATCTGTCGGGAGTGCAGAAGGCGCTGGTGGCGAGCCTGCCCAGGCTGCTGCCCAATTTGCGCGTGGCCAATGGCGTGCAGTCCGCGCATCTCTCGCATGATCCCGCAGTGGCCCTGGCCTATGACGCCGATGCACTGCAGCACAGACGCATCAGCGCCCGGCTGGCGCGCTATATGGCCGAGGCCGGCCGCCATGTGCTGTCCAAGGCGCCAGCCTGGTGCGTGCCCACGCTGCTGCTGTGGGCGGGCGAGGACAAGCTGGTCAACCCGGCTGGCAGCGCGGCCTTTGCCGCCCAGGCTCCGAGCGATCTGGTGCAGGCCCAGTGCTTTGAGGCGGCCTATCACGAGATCTTCAACGAGAGCCCCGAGCTGGCAGCCCCCGTGTTTGCGCGATTGGAGCAGTGGCTGGAACAGCAGTTTCCAGCCCCCTGATTACCACTGCTGTGGCGGCTGCTTGCGGCCTTTTTCCACGGGGTTGGCACGCAGTTTTTCCGCCGGGTAGGGGCGCAGAAACTCCTTGGCCTTGTTGACCTTGGCATTGAGCCAGGCGTCGTATGCGCCTTCGTTGAGGATGGCAGGCATGGCCTTGTCGTTGCCGGGCTGGCCGTAGCGGTTCATCAGCGCATGGGCATTGGCATTGATGGTGATGAGGGCATAGCTGACGATGACCTCGCCGTCCTCGCCCACCCAGCGTGCCCAGACACCGGCGGCGCCCATGGGCTGGTTGTCCACACGGGTGATGCGTGTGGGCAGGGGCTTGCCGGGGCGCAGGTCGTCGACCTGAAAGGACTGCAGCGGCACGATGCAGCGCTGGCCGGCCAGCCAGGCATCGCGGAACGCCGTTCCCGTGGTCAGATTGTCTATCTTTGCATTCACCAGCTTGAGCGCGCGCAGGCGGCCGTCAGACGCCGACTTCACCCAGTGCGGTACCAGACCGAAGCTGGCGGGCACCAGCACCCGCTCCACAGGCAGTGCAGGCGCTCCTTCTTCGGGAGCTGTAAACGTTCGGCCCAGCAGCGCTGCAGAGGATTCTGCGGCTGCATTGACGATGATGAGACCCATGCGCCTGGGGGTCAGCACGGCTTCGGGCAGAGACTCGGGGGCCTCCACGCGAAAGTTCTGCGTATAAAACTCGGGCTTGGCCAGAGAGAGGTGACAGCTGCTCATTGATTTACTCCAGGGCCAGCAGGGACAGGGCGGCAACAGATGCCGTTTCAGCGCGCAGCACGCGGGAGCCTAGGCTGGCAGGTTTCCAGCCCTGCTCCAGGGCCCAGTCTTCTTCCTGGGCGGTCAGACCACCTTCGGGGCCATGCAACACCCAGACTGCCTGGGCATCTCCAGCGGCGGTACGCAGCGGCTGATTGCCTTCGCGCAGCGACAGCACCAGACGCGCCGCATCGGCCGCTGCTGCCTGCTGGCTGCGCAGCCAGTCGGCCAGCGACTGGGGTGCGTGAATCACGGGCACCTGGTTGCGGCCGCATTGCTCGCAGGCCGAGACGGCAATTGATTGCCAGCGCTCGATCTTCTTGTCGGCGCGGTCGCCCTTGAGCTTGAGCACGCTGCGCGCCGCCATTACGGGCTGAATGCTGGCCACGCCCAGCTCGGTGGCTTTTTCCACCAGCCAGTCCATGCGCTCATTGGCAGGCATGCCCACAACGAGGTGTACGGCACGGGCGGCCTCACGCTCGACAGGGCTGTGGCTGTCCACGCGCACGCTGACATCGCTGCGGCCCATATGGGTGATAGTGGCTTGAAACTCGCCACCGGTGAAACCGTTGCCGGTCTGGCCCTCGAACAGGGTGATGACATCGCCGGGCTGGTGGCGCAGCACCTGCACATGGCGGGCAGCACCTGCAGGCAGGTCCAGCTCGTTGCCAAGATGCAAAGGGATAGGGCAGTGATAGCGCGGCATAGGGGGAATTGATATTTGTTACTTGTGGTTAGAGCTGCTTCGCAGCCTTTAAAACTGGCGCACTCTAATCCAGGGACACCGCGCAAGGGCCGCCCCGCCGCGCCGGTGTCGTCCCCCTCCGCGAAGCGAGAGAGGGGGAAGCCGCAAAGCGGCTCAGGGGGTGTATCTACATTCTTCCGTAGGCGTAACCCACCTGCGTCTGGATGCCCTCGATCTCGTCGATCAATTTGAGGAACGGGCCCAGTGCGCGATAGCGGTTGCAGGTGGAGCGGATGTAGTGGATGAAACGTGGCGTATCGGCCAGGTATTTGGGTTTGCCGTCGCGCAGTGTCAGGCGCGCAAAGATACCCGCAACCTTGAGGTGGCGCTGCAGACCCATCCATTCAACCCCACGGTAGAACTCGCCGAAGTCGTCGCCCCAGCCGCTGGCGCTGTTGGCGCCCACCAGACCGGCCTTGCGGGCCTTTTCCCAGTAACGGATGGTGATGTCGATGATGAAGTCCTCTTCCCAGCTGATGAAGGCATCGCGCAGCAAGCTGGCGATGTCATAGGTGATGGGGCCGTAGACGGCATCCTGAAAGTCGAGCACGCCCAGGGGTGCGCCGCTGACTACAGGCTGCATCAGGTTGCGCATCATGAAGTCACGGTGCACATAGACGCAGGGAGCCTGCAGATTGTGGGCGACGATCTGATCGAAGGTCTTGCCGAGCAGGGCCTGCTGCTTGTCGTCCAGCGTGAACTGACGGTGCTTGGCGATGTACCAGTCGGGAAACAGCTGTAGCTCGCGGCGCAGCAGGGCTTCGTCATAGAGCGGCAAGGCTCCGGCATTGCCGGCCTTGGAGGCCAGCTGCCAGTCCAGCAGGAGCTCGACGGCGGAGCGGTACCAGGCTTCGGCATCCTGGGGTTTTTCGGGATTCAGAGCCTCGATGACGGTCTGGCCGCCCAGGTCGCTCAGCAGCATGAAGCCATGGCCGGCGTCCCAGTCCAGAATCTGCGGCACGCACAGGCCGGCCTGGTTCATCAGGCCCTGAACCTTGGCGAAAGGCGCGCAATCTTCCTTGTCGGGCGGCGCGTCCATGACGATCAGGCTGCTGCCATCGCTGCGATCCAGGCGCAGATAGCGGCGAAAGCTGGCATCGGCCGAAGCGGGGCGCAGGGTTGCGGGAAGCAGCTGGTGCTTTTCAGCCAGCGGTGCCAGCCAGGCGTCGAATGCGGCGTGGCGGGCAGAATCTGCCCAGGCAACGCCAACTGTGGGGGTGATAGGAGCGGTCATGGATAATCGGATTTTACAAACCGATGCCGCCGCATCT
>Ga0268257_1000843_pt1 | contig 30664 bp, 33 predicted proteins | sample AgamicAtPrz_FD_200249 | JGI IMG/M metagenome (GOLD analysis project Ga0268257, IMG submission 200249) | Agave microbial communities from Guanajuato, Mexico - At.P.rz (v2) (version 3) | ecosystem: Host-associated > Plants > Phyllosphere > Phylloplane/Leaf | place: Guanajuato, Mexico | collected... | reverse complement strand
TGAAACGGTGTATCCACCCAGCGGCGGGCAATATCTACTATCTGCTTCATGGGGTCTTGACCAGGTCGTCCGTGGTGGGCCGATGTGGCTCGCCCCGGAAGTTAAGAACATTGCCGAACTTGTCGCGGCAGTCATCCAGCAAACGCTTGCGGCAACCAGCCACGATGGAGAACTGGTCGCCCACCGCCACGGCCATCACCATGGGCAGCACCAGCGTCAGGGCGCCGCCGGCGGCATGGCTGCGCACCTTCTGCGACAGGCCGGCATTGGCGCCGGTGGTGAAGGTCAGCACACCCTCGCCAAAGTAATCGGCGGCCTGAGCCAGGCCTGCGGCCGTGAAGCTGCGTTTGTCGGTCACGGCCGTGATCTCGCCGGCATGCGTCCAGGGCGCCAGGTCCACACGGCAGCGGCCGTCGCCCAGGCGGTTGCGGCAGGTCTTGGTCGACACCTCGCCCACGCTTTGCTGCAGCAGCTGCTTGAGGCCGCGCAGCTCCACCTTGATCGTGGCCGCGTTGAGCGTCACCTCACCAAACAAGCCCCGGGTCAGGGTCTCGACATCGTTGGCAACCGTGGGCGCAGCCACATCCCAGCGGTAGCGGAAGATCCTGAAGCTGGCATTGCGCCAGACTCCGGCCACCACCTCATCCCGCTGGAACAGCGAGCCATCATCCAGCGTGGTCAGCTCCAGGTTGTCCACGGCAAAGCCGGAGGTGCTGACCAGGTTGCTGGCCGTCAAGCCCTGCTTGGCGTCAAACACCAGGGCGGCGCTGCCCAGCCCCCAGGGCGTGACATCGAGCACGAACGGCAAGTCATGGCTGGTGAATCCGTAGAGCTGGCCATCCGTGCGCTCGATCACGATGGCATAGGCTACGCTGGTGCCGCCGCTGTCATAGTGGGCCTGCAGGGCCGCAGGGATCTGCTTCATACGCGAATCTCCTCCAGCTCGATGCCGGACCATTCGGTGATCAACTTGGTCCCGCCCAGCACCTTCCAGACGGCGGACGGGTCTTTGAAGGCAACCGGCACATGGAAAGTGCCCATCCAGCGGTAGCTGTCACCAGCCATGTGGTCGGCAATGACTACCCGGCCCGTGCTGATATCCGGCACCACTGCCAGCATGCTGGGCACACCGGCGCGCATGCGCTGCACCTTGCAGCCTTTGGCGGGCTTGTAGATGGGACGCACAAACATGCGGCTGCCAAAGACATAGGTGCGGCACAGCTGCCAGGTGCTGGCCACATCCTCCACAGAGGTCAGAGTGGTGTTGGCATCGGTGGCCTGAAAGTCGCTCCAGTCCTTGAAACGGAAAGCATCGGCATCGCCGCCCACGACATAAAAAAAGGCCCGCAGGGCCTCAAAGTCTTCTTGCTTGCGCGGCGGGTGCGCGATGGTGTACTCATGCAGCGGGTACTTGGCCTCACGGTTGGTGATGCGCTGCCCCGATGCAGAGTAGGCCTTGCTGTTGATAAAGCGCGGCCCGCCCTCTGCTTCCCGGCTGATGCGCTGCGGGAACAGCTCTTCAAAAAATGCCATGGCTTTTCCGTTTCTCTAGCCGTTTCTGGACTGCGCGATGGCAATCTGCCGCCCCACCGTTCGGCCGAACTGCAGTGCGGTCTCCCGGCTTGCGCCTTGCGGCATTTGCACAGTGATGTTGAAATTTGTCGCACCACCCACAGCAGTAGACAGCGCTCTGACACCCAGATTGCCATCCGGCGCCCTGGTCAGCGGCATGATTGCTTCAGGGCCGGCCTCACCAAAAACCCCCGCCCCTTTTGCGAATGCAAAAATCTGAGGCGTGTCGTGGATCTGGTTGCGATAAGCACTCAGACTTTGACTGTCATAGACGCCGCCCAGCGCATTGGTCTCCACGCCAAACGCTGCCGCCAAGCCCTCTGCGCTGTAGTCACCCCAGCCTGCATTGCCGACAGAAGGCGACCCTGTCAGCAGGCCTAGGCCCTTGCCTAGCAGCCCCATCAGACCACTGCCCGCACTCCCACCAGAGCCAGCCACGCCCAGCGCGTTGCTGAGCTGCTGCTTGATGATGATGCGGGTGATGTCGGCCACGATGTTGTTGGCCAGATCCGTGAACGACAGCTTGCCCGTGGTTACGAACTTGACCAGCGCATCCTCCATGCCCTTGAAGGCATTGGAAAATGCATCGGCCGACTGCTGCGCCACATTGGCCGCCTGGTCCACATAGTTCTGCATCGCAAAACCTGCACCCAGCTCCCACCGGGTCTGCAGCTGGTCCAGCTCTGCATAGGTGGCCTCAGCGATGCGGATGCGCTCCTCCTTTTCCTCCTTCAGGTAAGCCAAGCGCTGGTCAATCTGTGCCTGCTGCTCTTTGGAGAGGTTTGCCGTGAACATGCGCCGGTCGCGCAAGTTGCGCTCTTCGGCAAGGTAGCTGTCCTTGATACTCCATATGCTCTCAGCACGCTGGCGATCCTTGGAGCCCATCCATGCAGAGCTGACAGTGCGCTGCTGCTGCTCCCGCATCTGCTCCATGGCACGCTTGTACGACTCCGCCAAAGACTCCATAGCCATCCGCTGGCGATCAGTGGCCAAAGTTTCCTCAAATGTCAGGGCCTTGAGCTTTTCGCCAGTCTCCAGCCGCTTGGCGGCCAGCTTGGACTCGGTATCCGCAATCTGCTTCTTGACGGCCAGCGCATCGCTGCCCTTGACCTTCTCTTGCTGCAGACGGGCTATCTGCTCCTGCAGGGCGGTCTCCTCGACCTTGCTGGACTCCTCGATCAGAGAACGCTTTTGGCTGTAGTAGCCCTGGTCATCAATCAGACCGGACTGGCGCAGTCGATCTAGGTCCTTCTGCTTTCCGTCAATGATGCGCACTTCCTCGCGGGCAGCATTCTGGATTTCCGAGAGATCAAGGCGTCGCGAGGCCGGTGCCGTGCTGCCACCCCTGCCGCCGCCCTTCTCCTTGAACTGCTCCTCAATGCTGGCCTTGGTTTTGGCAATGAGCTTGGGATCGAGCAGCGCGTTATTGGGGTCGGCTGTTCTGATTTTTGCAAGATTGTCGTCATAGGCCTCTAGCGCTTTGGCCTTTTGCTCCTGCTTGGTGAGCGCGCGCTCATTGGCTTTGCTCACGGCCCCAATGGCTTTGATTCCGGCCTTCTCAACCTGCTGCGCATGACCTTCTGCCATGGCTTTTGTCGCAGCCTCATTGGCCTCCACCTGCAGCTCGAGCATGCGAGCCTGGGCTGCGTTGAGTAGTGCCTCGCTGTTGTTTCGGCCACTGCCGTAGCGCGCGACATAGTCATCATGCTTTTCTTGCAAAGTCGCCACGACTTGCATTTGCCGCTGCAGTTGCTCTTCGATGGTCATTCCACGACCGATGCCCGCCATGGCGTCCCAGGCAGCTTTGGCGCCGTTGGCTAAACCTCTCCAGGCCCTTTCCAGCAACCCCACATTCTCCTGCAGCTGGGTCGTGCGACCGATGATGGAGTCCGCATAGGTTTCCTGAGCGAGCTTGGCCGCCTCGGCTTCGCGCCCCTGCTCTTGCAGGGCCTTGATCTGGCTGAAGACCTCGGCAGTGAGATAGCGGTGCTGCTCCGTCAGCTTCAAGGACGCCTCGACGGGAGACTTACCCAACTCCTCAAAGTCCTTGACCGTGTTTTTGATAGGCACGCCCACCTGGTCAAAGCGCAAAGCCGCCTCGGCGACCTTGGAAATGGTCTCGGTCGCCACATTGCCGGTTGCAGCAATCTGCGTCAGCGCTTCGGCCGCGCCGGACTGTGTGAGGCCCTTCTTGGAGCCGAGACTTTCAGCCATGAGGGCCAGCTGCCCCGCCGTGGTGCCGGCTGCATTGCCCGACAGAATCAGCGCCTTGGAGTATTCGCGGGCCTCCTGGCTTCCTTGGTAGAACGCAACAGCAAGCAGGCCCGCAGCAGTTCCAAGGACCGTCAGAGGGTTGACAAGGCCAAGGATGTACCCACCCAGGCCTTTGATCATTTCAGCAGCGGTTCCGAACGTGGAAAGCAGCTGCGATCCCTGCTGCAATGCCACAGTCATGGGGTTCTGGCCGCCCTGCAGAGACACGAGGACGTCCTGCAACTGCGCCGGCACGCCGCGCAATGCAGCATTGCGCTGCCCCTCGCTGATGCCACCAGATTGCTGGAACGCCTTCTGCGCGGCCTGGGCCTGGCGCAGGCTCTCTATGTACGGCTGCATGGCCGCAACATCCAAGCCACGGGCCTTGGCAACATTCTCGAAATAGGCAGCTGTTTCGCGGCCGCCTGCCTTTGTGGCGGCCTCAAGCCTCTGCATGGAGGAAACCATGCGCTTTTCTTCACGCCCAAGGCTGGCCCCCGCTGATGCGGCAGAACTCTCCAGCGGCTTGAGGCCGGACGCAGCCTTGCGGCCGGCTTCCTCCACACCCGCAGCCATGCCCTTGGCCGCAGCCACGACTTCGGTCGCCCCTTCGCGCACGCCGGTGGCGTCCATCGAGGCCTCAATCTGGACTTTGCGGCGGTCGGTATCGCTCATTTGTCAACCTCGGCATAGATTTCTTGAAGTGCGGCAGCCTCCATGATCCGAACCTCGGTGCGTAGCCGGTCGTGGTCTTCATGGGGGATTTCGCGCGCACGGAGTTCGTCGGCCAGGACGCCATAGTCCAGACCCACAACCCCACCGGCGCCGACGCGCCACTGCGTCTGCAGGGCCTCGAACAGGCGCCAGGCGGTCCAGTTTTCGGGCCATACCTCGACGCTGAACATGTCGGCGTATTGGCTCACAGGCAGCCCCCAGTCCTTGAGGTACTGGGCATCCGGGAGCTGCGTGTACCGGGCGCGCACTGCCGCAATCAGTTTCCCAGGCGGCCCTCGATGCAGATCTGTCGATAGGTCTCCATCACCGCCTGCACGGCTGCGGGGATCTCACGCGCCAGTTGAATGCAGTTGTCGAGAGTCAAGGGAACGTCAAGCCCCCAGCCCTCCAGGCAGCTCAAGACATACTGGCCGTTGATCTGCACAGCTCCACGCTGCAACTGCTTGGAGGCATTGGCGGCAGTGCCATCGAAGGCGGGCGCCTGAGCCCCGTAGACGCTGTCCAGGAATTCGCCAAACTCCACGCGGTCGCGGTAGCGGAACGTCACGGGCAACAGCCCCTCTGTTCCGTCCAGCATGGTGATCTTGAGGGAGTGGACAATGCCCTTGGGCCTCTGGCCCAGCACGATCTGGCGTGCAATCTGCTCGCTCATGATCAAGCTGCCTTGGCCAGGTTGGTGGGCGCACCGCGCAGCAGCACCGTGGACTTGGTGGTCATCTCAGCGCCCTTTTCAGTGCTGGGCACATCGTCGTAGGCCAGCTCGCCCACGTAGTAGCTCGCAGAGCCGTCCTTGAAGTCCAGACGATGCACGGACTCCATGCCGTCAGAAGCCTTCAGAGCAGCGCGGGCCACACCATCCTGCTTCCAGCTGTTGGTGTATTCCAGGCGGCGTGCATTGCGACCCAGGCTGAATTCCTGGTCATCAGGGACGTCCAGGTAAGAGCTGGTACCGGTCTTGATGTCGCCGCCAGTCAGGCCAAAGGCAGGGACATAAGGCAGGCGCTGCCATTCGTCGGCCACCAGTGGAATCAGAGCTACCGTGCCGCCGGGCGGAAATTTTGTGAGGTCAAGGGTGTCGACCCCCTCAAGTGTGACGCTATCTGCCGTCACGGCTTTGGCCCGGGCTACGCGCCCTTCCAACTCAGGGTAGTCCTCGCTGGTAATGACCACCACAGCGTTGACCGTCAAGGTGTTGACCACCGTCACCACTGCGTGCGCGGCATTGGACATTTCGCCAGCGGCCAAGGCTGTCAGCGCAGCGGTGTACAGATAGAGTTTTGCCCCATCGGGCAGAGGAACTTTGCGCATGGTTGTGCCCCTTTCAGGCAAAGAAAAACCCGCCAGGATTGCCCCTGGCGGGTGATGGCCCTTGCGGGCAAAAGAAAGCCGCCCTAAGGCGGTTGTGTTCACGAAATTTTAATCGGCGTCCAATTACTTGAAGGCCCTCGTGGCGAGGATTTCACCCGTCTTCCGATCGAAGACTAACACCTGCTGCAGCCGGAGCCTAATGTCCTCGCCTGAGGAAATAATCTCGTGTGGCCTTGATATTTCTGGCCTCTGATAATCGCGATACTCTTTAATGAATGGTGGCATCAAAACACCGACATACGCGGCTGCGATATTTCCAGAGAGCGCCCGTGCTCTTTCTGGCGAAGCTTGAATCTTGAAAAGGCTCTTATTCAGCCCTTCAAATGGGAGGTTTGCCATGGTCACCACGCAGACCTGTTCCTCCTGATAATTCACATCAGCCGTTACTCCAAAGGCGTTCTTTCCAACATAGTTGCGCTCATTCTTGCTCTCTTTGAACGCCGTGAGCATCGGATGGCTTTCTCCAAAGCTTACGTTGTAGCCTATATATGAAGCATCAAATTTTAATACCCCCTTGTCGGCATCGTATGTGCTATATCCGCCCTTCTGATAAACAAACGCGAACTGACTGCCGAGTTTTACATCGTCATAAAGAGACGACTCCTTGAGCTTTTCTATACGAGCCTTGAATTCTTTAGTTGATTCGTATTGATCCTTGATGACGTTTTTTACTCTAAGTGCGGCAGCCACCTCGCGGCAATTATGCCCAGTGAAATTCTCGCCAAGGCTCGTCGCAGAGGCATCAAAAGGAACCGCCTTAGGTTTCGGTGGCGCAGGAGGTAAGCCTGGGTTATGGACTATCTCAGGCACAGCAACACCGCTGTTACCCCTACCACCGTCGCCACAAGCCGCCAATGCGGCTAATGAAAGCAGCAACATCAATTTCTTCATGCCCTCTCCTATCTCAATAGGAGCCGATCCTATCAAACCAGCTCAGTAAGAAACGAGTAGATCCTGATCGGCAAAAAACAGCCCCATATCGTGGTCGAAGTCATCGCGGAAGTTTCCGACCGGGCGAATGGTCAGTTCTGGGTGCTGCCGAAGCGCGGCCACCAGTTGAGGCATGAGCCTCTTCGGCTCGAGGATCTCCGGGCTAAAAATCCGGATCTGCACATCGGCAGCATCAACCTGAGAATCCTCGTTGTCCAGGTATTCATTGGTATCACCACCAAAGCGCTGCCAGATCACATAAGGCGTTTGCGCGTTGGCTGGGGCCACGGTTCCGTAACAGCTCGGGATTACGGCCGCAATGGCTGCATGCAGAGCTTCGTCCATCACTTCACCCTTTCCAAGGCTTGCCAAAGCACATCAGCCGAGGCCAACACTGCCGCCGGCTCCGCGCGCATCGCGCCACGCATGAAGGCCTTACCCGGTATGTAGACCGGCCCACCCGGGCGGGGAAGGTAATAGGCATCCTTCTCCGCCTGGCTGGCCCGGCGCCGCGGCTTCTTCTTGCCAGCGCTCTCGGGCCGCGCCAGTGTTACCCAGCCCTTTCGGGTCATCACCACCTGGTAGCGCTGCCAAAAGCCTTTCTCCAGCAGGTGCCCGTGCGGCGCAGTCTTGGCATTCCAGCTGACGTGATACTGGGCATAGCCCTGCCCGCTGTTTTCAGGCGAGAAAGCCTGATAGATGGCCTTGTCCAGGTTGCCCTAAAGCTTCTTGATCCTGGAGACGTTGGCCTTCGCGGTGTCGTAGAACACCTGGGCGGCAGCCTGTGCCGCTGGCCGGGCGGCCTCTTCGGCTGCGTCCCCCAGGTCGTCAAACAGCGACTCGAGACCCGAGAGATCGACGGCAGCAATCAGGGAGTTCGCGCCCCTAGCCATGGGTCACCTCACAGACCAGATCCACATATTCGCGGTGCAGGTGATCAGGGAGGACTGCCTTGATTGCGTACTCCACGCCATCGCACACCGCCCGCATCTCGGCAGTGATGCCCGCGCGCTTGCGTATGCGGATGCTGACCTGGGCTTTGCTGGCGATCTGCCCTGCCCTGATAGCCTCGCTGCCAGATCCAAAGCGAATATTGGCCCAGATGGGCCCAGGCAGCACATCCTCCCAGGTGGTGGACGGCTGCCCCAAGCCACCGTCCGGCTGACGACGCTGAATACGGATGCGGTCTCGAAGACTTCCTGCGTCCATGGTCAAAACCCCGGTTGCACGTTGATGCTGGACAAAAGAGCGGCGCTGATGTGCGGAGGAGCCTTCGCCCCTTCGCGCTGCCCCATCAGCTCACGATTAGCATAGAGCCAGGCGACAACCAGCAGCATCCAGGCGCGTACGCCGGCGTGCACCGCGATGTCGATACCCGCTGTGTATGTGATCTGCGCAGCCTTGCCGACAAATCCCGATGCCTGAACCACAGTGCGCCGGCCACTCTGCGCAACGACAAAAGGCACAGCGTCGCTGTTGACTGTGACACTCTCCACCTCGATCACGCCGCCGCGGGCAAGCACCGAAGTGCCGGCATCAGTGGTCTGCTCGATATAGCGCCCCTTCCGAATGGCCGAGCCACTGACCTCCTCGGCCAGCGCACGTGCGGCGGGGATAAGGACACCTTCAATGTAGGCATCCTCTTCGTCACCATCCACTCGGCATTGCAGCTTCACCTCGGCAAGTGTCAAAGGCTCATCGCCAAGGTACTGGGCAATCATGCCTTGGCGCCCTTGGGTACTTTGCCTGCTGGCTTGGACTGCGACTCGGAGGCTTGGGGCACTTGCTTCGCGTCCTCCGCAGGAGGCTGCTCGGGCGCCAGATCCTGCAATTTGTCCTCAGCAGCGGCGCCAACTTGGGCAGGTTGGGCACCGTCCAGCTCTTGCTCAACTTGATCAGCACCAGGTTCGGCATCAGGCTTGGCCACACCCAGATCCTTCAGGTGCTGGGCGGCATCCGCATCAAAGCCTGCACGATCGCCCTTGGCGTAAGCCCCGAAGGGCCTGGTGAACAGCACGACTACTTTTTCCATGACTCACTCCCTGAATGCCCCGGCCAGTGACCAGAGCAGGTCAACACGAGGCGGGCTTAGCCGAAGCTGGAGCCCCACTGCACATCCTTGAGCACCACGATGGATTCGACGTGGCGGGGGCCAAAGTCGTGCTTGGCGATCACACGGATCAGCGTCTGGTCGCGCTGGAAGGCGGAAATCACATTGCCCTGGCCGTCCTTGTAGGTGGCCTCCTTGGAGTAATTGATCACCAGACCTTCGTCTTCACCGATGAAGCAGTCGCCGAAGTCGGCCAGGTACAGCTCCGAGCCGTTGGAATCCGCGCCCACGGTCAGGTTGGCGGGGATCTGCGTGGTGAATGCCACCGCATAGCCCTTGAGGAAGCCGTTGTCCAGCTCCGGATAGGCCTTGTTGCCATTGCCATCACGGATGGAAGCCAGGAAACGGAAGGTGCGAGGGTTCATGACCCAACCAACGCTGGTCATGTTGGCGTTGGCGTTCTCCAGGCGGAACAGCATCTTGTTCAGGTCCGCATCCACCTGTGCCAATGTCGGCGTGGCCGAGGTCGGTGCAAACACATTGGCAGCCAAAGCCCAGTGGCGCAGGCCCTTGGGCGTGTTGGAGGTGCCGTCATCGCGCAGAAAGGCCTTGTCTTCGCGCGCTGCCAGCGCACTGGTCAGATCACCCACCACGATGGCGTCCACATTCGGGTTGGCCGAAGAGTTGGCCAACAGGTCATTGCTGATGGGCACCAGGGCCGCCAGCTTCTTGCCCGACAGCTTCAGATCGTCGAACTCGCCCTGGGTTGCCGGCACGTCGGAATCAGAACCGATATAGCCAACCACAGCACCGCCCTTGAGACGCGGGATGGTCATATTGCCGTTATTCAGGGGTAAGGGGCGCGCGCCCAGCTTGCGTACCGTGGACTTGGGGCGCAACAGCTCGATCACCTCGCTGGACAGATTGGTAGGCACCAACACGCCACCGGCGGCCGAGGTCAGGGTATTGAGCGAAGCGGCGATGTGCTCGCCGTAGCCACGCTCAATGGCCAGTTGCGCTGCAGCCTGACGGTTGCCTTGGGCTGCGGCCAGAGCCACTACCATCTTCGCCATGCCTGCGCCAGCTGCTTCGGGCTGCTTGGGCTGGGCTGGCACGGTCTTGGTTGCGGTCACATCCGCGGCAGCAGAGACAGGCACTGCGGCCGCAGCGTTCATGCGCTCGGCAGACTCCAGGCGTGCGATCTGGGCGGACATGACCTCGAACTGCGCCTGCAACTCGCCAAACTCGGCTTGCTGCTCAGCGGTCAGAGCGCCGTTTTCGGCCTCCAGCTTGGCCAGGGCTTGCACGCGGTCGTTGATCTTGGCGCGCTCGCTACGGATTTCATGGATTTTGGACATAACGTCTCTTTCAGTAGAAAAACCCGCTCGAGGCGGGTTCAGTGATGCCCATGGCGGGCGCGAACAAACCACCCGGCTCAGGCCCAAGTGGCAGAAAGTAAAAAACCCGCCGAAGCGGGTTTGCAGTTGAGCTCTACTGGCTTTGCTGTAGTGCCGACACCTATGCGCCTATAGCGCTCACTTCGCCTTGGGTTGGGCAGCACAAGCCTGATCGGCCACATAGCTTGAAATTGATCGCGCTGTAAGCGGCCCCATGTTCGGACTAGGCTTTGATGCCTTCATTGCAGCCAATGAATCGCCATCACCCAAGTAGCGGAAGGTTCTGTTGGAGCAGTTCACCTCTCGCTTCGAGAAGGATGTGCCACTTTTACCTTCGCGCTTGGTAACTATGGTCCGCAGATTGCCAGAGCCACCGATCTCAAGGTTGTAGTAGGTCGCAGAGGGATCGCTTTCGATTTTGTACGGCTTACCAATGTCGACCTGAGCAACTGCTACGAAAGAGACTGCCATTGAAGCAGCGAGCAAGATTCTCTTCATATCATCTCCACGTCAAAACCACTTGGGCCCTCAAAAGTTAACGAACTAGCACCTCGAAAGGAGCGAACGATCATTCACTTCGATAGAAATGCCTTGACAACCTGTTCAAGCACACTTGAATGTTTCTCTACAGGCGCCAGCGGTTCATTCGTCTTCAAGGACTCTGTCAATTTCAGGTTCTCGAGCCGAAGCTTTTCCAATTGGAGCTGCAGGATTTCAAGCTGAACCTTATTCTGAGCATCAGCAATTGGCTGGATATCCTTGTGCCACTTCGCGAATCCATAACCCATTCCTACGATTGAAAATCCAATAAGCCAACTCAGGACGCTCGTCAAAGTTTTCTTGTCAGCTCTAGCAATTTCAATCCGCTTTTCCTTCAGAGAAAGAACGAGCTCCTGCTCCTGAGTACGAGTCTTTAACTCTTTCAGCGCTTCGATTTCCGGCAGATTCGTATAAACCACCTCATTCGTAGAGGTGTGCAATGTGAAGCTAGCCCACACAAAAAAAACCAGCGCTACCAATGAAAACAGCGCATAAAACTTGTAGATGTTGTCTGTTGGGACAGGAATCCGGTCAAGCATCTATCTCCTCCTTTGATAGAGGATCGTATCAACCGAAACTTACTTCACACTACTTGTACTTCGCCCATCACGTTGTCTACGACAACAGGCGTCTCGAAGTAGGTCACGCTCGGCTCGGTCTGGTACTTGCCCCGCACAAACTCACGCCATGCTTCGGTATACATTGCCTCGGCATCTGCGCGTGTTTGCCAGAGATAGACGCCACCGGCAGTCTTGCCATCTTCGCTCAATACATACTGCTTGCGCAGCAGACCTGAAACACCCTGGTACTTGGGCGCGGTGCTTTTAAAAATCTCGCGGGCCTCAGCCAACGTAATGGCCTTGGGAAGACTAAAGGTGGTGATGGTCGTGATCAAAATGCGTCCCGTCATGTCAATGATGTGAATGCTATTGACCATCGTAGCCAAGCCAAGGAAAAAAGCCAGCCAGCCCAACGTGAGGGCAGTTAGGCCTGGTTTTGCAAGTTCATGGCGGCCGCACGCGCGCTAAAACTGCGCACCGGTTGAGGTTTGCGGCCAGCAGCAACACTGGCTGCGATGCGGTTGATGGCCGCTTGTGGCGGCTCGATACGGTCAGCCAATCCCATTTCGAGGCCCTTGGCGCCAAAGTACACCCCAGCCTCGGTGGCGCACACTGCGGCCACGCTCAGCCCACGATTACGCACAACCAGCTCTGTGAACTCCGCATAGTTCTGCTGCACCAGTTCATTGAGCCACTGGGCCGCCTCGGTACTCAGCGGGGCATCACTTGCCAGATCCGCCTTGCGTGCGCCGGCAAAGATGGTGGTGACCTTGATGCCCTGCTCTTCATAACGCTTGCTCATGTCCACATGGCGCGCGATGACGCCGATGGAGCCCACGCCCGAGGAGTTGCTGAGCACGATCTCGTTGGCCGCGCTGGCCAGACCGTAGGCCGCTGAGTAGCAGGAGAAGTTGACGATGGCCGTGATGGGCTTGATGGAGCGGGCAGCGAAGATCTCCTCCGCCAGGTCGGTCATGCCGGTGGCTGAGCCGCCCGGGCTGTCCACATCCAGCGCAATATGCTCCACCGCCTCGTCAGCCAGCGCGGCTTGCAGCTGGGAACGGATGCCTTCATAGCTGGTCATGGTGGTGCACATGTCCATGTGCGCGGAGCGCGAGACCAGGGCGCCATGAATGGGCAGGACGTAGACACCGCTCTCACGGGCGGCGTTGAGGCGACGCTCTGCCGGCGAAATGGCATTGACTGGCTCGTCATCCTCCATGGCCATGATCTGGCCGCCGGGATTGAGGTTGACGATGTTCAGGTTCATCGCCTGGTTGGCCCAGTTCACAGCCATGTCCAGCCAGTCTTCACGCACCATCTGCGGGGTGTTGAAGATCATGCTGGCGATGCGAGGAAAGTTTTTCATGTCAGGGCCTTCTGGATATCGCGTACTTGCTCGTCCGATGCATCAGTGAGTTTTTCCGGCATCTGCGTGCCGGCCCCAACCATATTCAGGGGCTGCAGGTACACATCGCCGCCGGTGACGGGCGGCAGGTTTTCCAGGCGGCGGATGTCGTTGACAGACAACCAACCCCACTGGCGGGCCACGGCGTACGCTTTGAAGCGCGCCTCCTGGTTACCGCGCAGCAGGCCGCCGATGTTGAACTCGATGTAGTAGCGGCTTCGCTCGGAGTGCAGCAGCAAATCCCGCTGCAGCGCCTGCTCATGGCGGCGGAGCCATGGCATCAAGGTGTAAATCACGAACTGGATCTGGAGGTTTTCCACGTTGCTGTACGTGGCAGCCTCCATCATCCCGACCATGGGTGGCGGCATCTTGTAGATGCGGGTGATGTCCACCGCAGCCAGCTTGAGCGCCCCGATCAGCTCCGCGTCCACGTTGTTCATGGACAGGGCCTTGAAGGTCATGCCCTCTTGCAGCAGGGCCACCTTGCCCGCATTGGGCGCGCCACCAAACTTGGCCTGCCAGTTGTTGGTCAGCGCATCAATGGCGCTTTGCTCCTTGATGGCCGCGGCTTCCTTGGGGCGCTCCAGCACCCCGGACAGCGCCGTGCCATGCAGAAAGGACTTGCCCCCGTACTCTTCCAGCGCCAGCGCATAGCCAATGCTGTTGGCGTGCAGGGCAATGGGCGACAGGCCGGTGTACTTGTCCAGCGATACCCAGCGCACATGGTGAACAAAGCGCGCAGGCACCGGCTCCTTGCCGTCAATGGAGTAATACGGTTTGAGGTCGGGCCCCTTGAACACCTGAACATCACCCGGGTTGAGCGGGATCAGCGCCGTGGGGTTGCCACGGCCGTCGCGCTCAATGAAGCTGTAGGCGTTGCCGCGCAGCCCCAAAGCCGTTTGCGCATACTCACGCGACTCGAACGGCGTCTGCCAATCATTGGGGGCGAATTTGAGCAACGCATAGGCCGGGTGGGCATCGGCAGACTTGCGGGAGCCGTCCTCCAGGCGCTCAAACACCTCCAGTGGCAGTTGTGCCACCGACTCAGCCAGCAGAGACACGCAGTTCTGCAGCACCGGCAAGGCCAAAGCCGTCTGCGGCGTAACCAGCTGGCCGGCAGCCGATTGCTTGGAGCCACCAATCATGGATGACAGCCAGCCAACTCGGGTGCCCGCCTGCTCGGCGGTTTCTCGTTTGTTGAATAGCATCAGCTCATCCGATCAATGGCAACGCCTGCAACCAGCAGCAGGCAACCGCCCACCATGGCCGCGACAGCAGGAGAAAAATGCGCTGCGACGCCGGCCATCAGGCAGACAAAGCCCACCACCATGAAGGCCAGGCCCACGAGCTCGCGAGTAATGAGGTTGAGGAGATTTTTCATGGTGATGACTTAGAAGCCACCAGGGCGCAAGTCCAGGCAGCGGGAATAAAAAAGCCACCCGAAGGTGGCTAGATGCCTACTCCACTGTCATAGATACTCGCCTCTTGCTCTGCCTGCTTTCCAGGCATTGCGCGGCCAATCGCCATGATCAGTGCTACGGCTCCGTCAATCTTGTTGTCGTTACCTTGCTTGATCGGCCGCACGATGTCGTCGTTGCCGACCACGTGCTTACCGATCACATTGCCCATGCACCAGGTCATGAGCGGGTTGCCATCGTGATGAAAGCGCCCGGACATGATCGCGGCCTCCAGCTCCTTCATCGGGTCGCTCATGTTGGTGTAGTTCTGCACGATGGTGATCGGCAGCAGGCCTTCATCGTCGAGCTGGTGGGCCAGGTTAGTAGCACCATGGGGGTCCATAGGCGAAGCTTCAACAGGATTGAGCCGGGCCGCATCCTTGGCTTCTTCCAAGATCTCGCGATAGTCAATCTCGGCGCCGTCGGTGGTCTGCAAATGCCCGGTGTTGACCCACTTCTGCAAGCGCTCGGCCATGCGGCGGTTGTCACTGTTGTTGACCGTATCCTCTGGCACCCAGAACCGTGGGGCGATGCTGTAGTAGTGCCGTCTTCCGTCAATGTCGCGCCAGAACAGGCGGGCCATGCTGTTCATGTCCAGCTTGCGAGCCAGGTCGAACGACAACACCACCGATTGACCTTCGAAGTCCGCCAGACTCAGCGTATCGTCCTCACACGCCTCCCACTGGGTCATGTTGAAGTAACCGGCTTTGGCAGTTACCCAGAGACCCAGGTGCTTGGTTTTGAAGGTGTTGGTGAAGCGCGCCTGCTGGATGGCTCTTCGCTGCTGGCTCTCCAGGTACTCCTGATAGACCGACACACCGATATTGGGGTTGGCCTTGGCCAGTACCTTGGGATCTTTCCAGTCATCCTCTGGATCAACGGTCCAGATCCAGCCGAACAGCTCGTCGTTGGGAACGGTACCGTCGAGCATCTCCACCACTTCGCGACGCTTGTCGTAGCAAGGACCTTCGATGTTGTAGCCGGCGGTGGTGATGATGAACATCAAGGGCTGTCTGCGCGCCCCCATGCCCGTGAGCATAGTGGTGTAGAGCGCATCGCTATCGTGCTCGTGATACTCATCCACGATGGAGCACGATGGACTGGCACCGTCGCCGGGGTTGCCGATGATGGGCTCAAAGCGACTGCCGTCGCCTGGCCTGTTCAGGTTGGAGGCGTTGACCTCGATGCCCGCAGCCTCCAGCAGCATGGGTGATCGCATTGCCATCAGTCGCGCTGGCCGAAACACCTCCCACGCCTGCTTTTCTGTGGTGGCCCCGGAGTAAACCTCGGCGCCAAACTCGTTGTCGGCCGCGAACATGGCCAGGCCCACGCCAGCGGCGATAACGCTCTCGCCGTTCTTGCGATTGACCTCCCAGTAGCTTTCACGGAAACGGCGAAGACCATCCTTCTTGCGCTTCCATCCGAAGGTGCAAGCCAGACCGAACTTCTGCCACGGCTCAAGGGTGATCAACTGGCGCTTGAAGCCCCATTCGCCCTTGGTGTGCGGCAGTAGTTCAATCAGAGCGATCTTTTTCTGTGCCTCCTTCGCATCGAACTCGTAGGGGTAGGTCTTGCTTTTGCTGGCCAGCAGATCGTCCAGATGACGCTGGCAGGCCTGCCGGATATATCGACATGCAGGAACCTTTCCTGCAATTACGGCCTTGGCGAACTTGGTGGCTGCATCCACCGCCGGATATTTAGCCATTGATGACCCCTGCAAACGGGTTGTCGCCCTGCTTCTTCTTGCCTGTTCCCATCATTCGCTGACGACTGGACGGGTCCAGCCCCAGCATCCCGCCATAGCTGGCCATCATGGCCGTCGCCTCTTTGAGGGCAGTCGCGGCGGGGTTCTTGATCACGCCCCCCATGGCTCCAGAGACCGTCACTCCGTTCTGGGCGATATCCGCCTGGGCCATCCGAAACTGGTCATAGGCAGAGCAGTACACCTCAAGGTTCTGAATATCCGTCGCCGCCAGGATGCGCTCCTTGCACAACTGCGGCGCCACAGTCTCCCAGAGCATCCGACCGTTGTCTCCCATCCAATCTGGGCAATCGATATTCAGAACCAGCTCGAAGTCCGGTTCAGCCTTATTGAGAGCACGCTTGCCCGGATTACCAGCTAGCAGCTTCTTTGCCGTGGGTTTGGGGCGACGGCCAGAGCGCCCAGCAGCACCTGCCATCGGGCCTCCAGTTAAATTTCATATTTCGCGGGCGCAAAAATTCGACGAACCGGTCGGTCTAGGGGGACAAATCAGCTTGGTTTTGACCCTCCCCCTCCCCGCCCTGCGTTGCCTATGAACTGCCATGCACCCCGCAGGTGAGGCGATCAGGGCATGAGCGAGGTAAACAGACCTGTGGCCTCCCGTGCCGTTTTCACGGCGTGGCAGGCCTTGCAGATCGCCTGCAGGTTTTCTCTTGCGTCCATCTGCTCTCGGGTCCAGCCCAACCGCTTGCCCTGGGCCTTCGGGACAATGTGATCGACCTCTTGCGCAGCCGACACCGCACCGAGCTTGAGGCATGGCTGACACAAGCCCGAGTCACGCTGCATCACCCACTCTCGAATTTTCTGCCACGCATAGTCATAGCCACGCGCCTTGGCTGACTCGCGCCCCGGATGATTCCAGCCGCTGACTTCGGACTGGTGGGCATCGCAGAACCCCGATGGCGAACGCGACAGGGTGTTGCAGCCTCGATGGCGACAAGGTTTGTTAGGGCGCTGAGGCATAGCTCACCACGCTGTTGAACGTTGCCTGCATAGTTGTCACATCCAACTCTTCGCCACCCAGCCGAGCAGAAGCACCAGCATCGCTACCGCTGGAGGGGTGAGGCATGCCTTGACAATTGCACTGGCGAATCCCTCAGACTTCTCTGGCTTGCCGCTAGTTCCTTTGGCGACCTGAACAACCAAGGCCAAGCCGTAAGCCTGCACGATCGTCAAAGTGGGCAGCTGGAACACAGGCACAACGAACCAACCCCACAGCGTGGAAAGTGCCAGGCCAGACCAGAAACCTCCCCACACCAGAGTCAGCAGGATGGCTGCGAAGCCGCCAAGAAGCAACGAAGCAGCAGCTCCAACGGTCAGATCGATCTTGGACATATTGACCTTCCAATGAGGTGCCGCCACCGAGTGATCCGCCCCTGAAGCAATGTGCGTGATCGTCGGGCGTGCTCGGTGGCAGCGAACCGGGAATAAAAAAGCCGCCGAGGCGAACCAGGGCGGCAGATGCCGGCTATCTGCGCCAGCAAGGAGACAAACAAAAAACCGCCCGAAGGCGGTTTGCAGGGCTAGATAGCTTTGAGGCTAGTGCCACTGTCCTTTGATCCAGAACCAGTTGCCCACATCACCGCGCCAGATCCAATGACCTGGAACCCAATAATGCGTCGGGCTCGGTGCTGGCGGCCTGGTTTCGACAATGATCTGCGGCATGGGAGGAGCTGCACTCGCCACCCAGTGACCCTTGTGCCAAACCCACTGCTCGCGCTCCCAACGCCAGTATCCGTTCACCCAGTGCCATCCAGGGGACGGCGGTGCACCTCGCTCTTCAACAATGACCTCGGGCATCACACGCTCTTGAGCGTGAACCACCACTGGCCGCGGGTGTCGTTCGGGAGCCACCACGCACCCAGTCAAGCTGAGCACAGACAGCAGTCCCAAAGAGACCAATCCAACCGAGGAGACCCTTTTCAGCTTCATTCGCCAACCTCACTTGCTGTTGAACAGTGTGATCTATTCTGCGCCCTGTTTGACGTCTCAGCGGCAAGTGAAGCAATTGGCAAGGAGCAAACTTACCGGCGAGGGATGAGATCAAACACTCGTCCGCCGCCATTGCGACTCATCACCAAGCCCTTGATAGTTCCCAAAACAATGCTGCCGTCGCCCGACCGGGACCTGAGCTCGTTGCCAGCGATGTCACCATCGTGAAAAGGCGGGCTCTTCACGGCATTGAAAAAGCGCCCATTGTGAAAGTAACCCACCTGTATTGCCGGGTGCTGACGATCAACAACATCGTAGATAACGCCTACCTGCATGCCCCTCTCCTATTGGACTGGACTAAGCATAAAAGCGGGCGTCACGACAAATATTTCATGATTGTCAACAACCATGAATAGTGAGCATGAACGCATTGCCAAAAAACAAAGCCCGCTGGCGAACCTAGCGGGCTTTTCTATTTGGTCACGCCGCTGGCTACCATCAGGCAGCCAGGGCACACGACTCAGTGTCGCGGTAATTGTTCGCGATTGTGCCATTCCTTGTCAAGCTACGCAAGTAGCGCGCGGAATAAATCGACCAGAAGTGGCGCAGTCCATGGAGCCGGCCCTCGTTCCAGCCTTGGTTCGACAGGCCTAGGCGGCGGCGCGCAGAGTTCGGGTGCTCTTTCTGGGGGATGTAGATCGCAAACAGCACGCGTCGAAACTGCATTGGCACGGACTGCAGCGCCAGCTGGACATGCCGTGCGCTCCAGTCCGGCATGAAGGGGATCAGGGGTTCGTCATCGCTGCGGGCCTGTGGGGGCGGTCGATACTTCCCCTCCGCGCTGGCGCAGCGTTGCTTCTTGTACCGATCCTGGGCCCATCGCCCGTACCTCTCCAGCAGCTCCTCGGCCTGCTGCAGATCCTGGGGCACATTCAAATTCAGGTCTCTACGCATCAGCCCCTCTCTTTCATAAGTCTTGCGTTACGTGCGGTTGCTTGCAAACGATTCTCAATTGCGTTTATGATTCATCCCATGGTGCAGCGAATCGCTGTACCGCCTCTTCATCGTGGGGCGCTGACAGGCACGGGCCTGCAGCGTTTTAGCTAGCCAGCGGCCCTCTCCTATTAGCCAAGCCTTTTTTCCACGATCAAGCCTCTCAGCTCTGCAGCAAGCGCTGCTGCGGTCCTGCAGTCCTTGCATGACCAACTCCCACCTGGGTGCCAAGAGCGCATTAACCTCCATAGATCATCCTGTGCAGCCTTTCAGCCGCGCGATGCGCAAGGGCCGGCCGCCCGAGGACCATCTCTGCCAGCGCCGCGACTCATTACGATTTGCGCATAAAAGAGCAATGCTTTATAATCTCCAGATTGCTGCGCGGCACTTGCCCTGCGCAGCATCTCTCAGGCAGATCTCACGTTGCCCACGCTCGGCTCCATACAGCCAGAGCATTCCCTGGCAAGAAGCATGAGCCACCCGCAAGCGGGCTGGCTTATTTGATCCCGACTCATCAGAGCCGGATTCCTTCATTTTTCATTGGACGGCATGCCCTGCCCAGGGTTGGTGCCGCCCGTTGACTCGATATGCACACAGAACAAATCACAGAGCGTGTCGGCAACTACATTGTGACTGCCCTCACCCAAATGACTCACTCCGGCAAGGTTGCTGCAGCGGTTTCCATCCGACGCGGAACCTATGACCGGATCTTCAGATTTATCCGCCAGTTCGACACCCCGGACATGGCCAGCAAATATGCACTCGCCGAAGGGCGCAGCATGGTGCTGGACAACCAGTTGAACTGACCTTTTTGTTGAAAGGAAATGTTTTGGCCAAAGAAGAATTGATTGAAATGCAAGGCAGAGTGGACGAAGTTTTGCCGGACGCCCGTTTTCGTGTAACGCTGGACAACGGCCACCAGTTGATTGCCTACTCCGGCGGCAAGATGCGCAAGCACCGCATTCGCGTGCTGGCAGGCGACAAGGTAACGCTGGAGATGTCTCCCTACGATCTGAACAAGGGTCGCCTGACCTTCCGTCACATCGAGCGCTCCAACAACAGCAATCCCGCGCCGCAGCAGCGCCGCCACTAAGCATTGGCAGTGGATCTGGTGGAGGCCCCGACCACCAGCTTCGGCGCTGCGCAAGCGCCCGCTCAGCAGCAGCATCGCGCCAACACAAGGGCTCTGGCACCGGAATTCGCTTGAGGCAGTCTCGCGCCACCGGGCGGCAGATGCTGCATCACATCCGGAGTCGGCAGTCAGCCTTGACCGACGTCCCTCAAGCATGCGGAAGCCGGGGCAGCAAGACCGCAACCGGCCTCACCCCCACTCCCCCCCCCAAGAACTCTGCGCCCCATGGCATGGCTGCTACCGCCCTGCTGATGGTGCCGCACTGTCTGGCAATCAGGGCCATCATCGAACTGGCCTTGCAGGCATTCCGGCGCCGCGGCCCGGGAAGAATGTCTGGACCCGGAAGCCATGGCATTCAAGGGTTCGTGTCTACCGCGGTCCACGTCAAAACAGCCTTCGATGAAAAGCTACTCAATACATAGCTTTTTCCGCCTTCCAGTTCTTCATTTCAGATAGAAAACAGTCTGAAGTTCCTGTATTTCATACGTAAGGCGCTCATATTTTTTACAAGCATGGAATGGCAACCCACGCTCAAGGCACAGCCACAGCGCGAATTGCGCTCATGAATTGATACAGTCTCGTCGGTGCATTGCGCTTATGCTCGCAGCGTTTTGAACACCGATGCAGCCATGGCTCCAGCCTTGGACTGCCCTACCCAGAATGAAGAAAACCCTTGCTCTTGTCTCCATCTGCCTTCCCATGGCGCTGATTGCCACACCTCTGACCAGCCTGGCACATGACCGCCATCATCACCATCACCACAAGCGCGAGCACAAGGAAGAGTACTGGGATGGCCAGTGCAAGGTGGAGCGCAAGTGGAAGAGCAATGGCGAGTACAAGGAAAAGCGCAAGTGCAGGAGCCGTCCCGCGGCCTACCATGCGCCCCAGCCGGTGTACATCGCCCCGCCCCAGCCGGTCTATGTCGCGCCGCAACCGCAGGGGCTGGTGATTGATTCGCGCATCGTGCTCAGACCCTGAGCGGCTATTCGTCCAGCAGGCTGACGGCCTCTGCCGCAATCAGATCCCAGACCAGATGCGCGACGGGAGATAGTTCACGCTGCTGGCGCTTGACCAGCATGATGCTGCGCTGCACCCGGGGCACCAGGGGACGGCTGACCAGGACCGCACCGCCAGCCGCCGCGGCAGTGGCGGACTGGGCAGCCCAGGCCGAAGGAATGGCGAGACGCGGCACCACGCTCAGACCCAGACCCTGCTGCACCATGCTGTAGATGGTGGTCGTATGCCCCACCTCCTGGACCACCGATGCAGCCGCGCCATGGGCCTGCAGCGCGGCATCGATCAGGCGGCGACTGCCCGATGCATGGTCCAGCAGCACCAGGGACTCGCCCGCCAGCTGTGCCCAGTGCACCTCTTTCTTGCGCGCCAGGCCGTGCGAGGAAAGACAGACCAGACAAAAGGGCTCGGCCAGAATGGTCTGCGCATGCAGATCCTGTTTCTCGGAAGGGTCGATCACCACGCCAAAATCCACCTCGCCGCTGCGCACGCTGAGCAGCACATCGCTCTGAATGCGATCGAGCAACTGGATATTGACGCCCGGCGACTGCTGCCTGCCGCGTGCAATGCATTGCGGCATCAGGTGGGCGGAAAGCGTGGGACTGCTGGCCACCTTGACCCGGCCCTTGCGCTGTGTCGCCAGGCCCTGCACCTCCAGCAGACAGGCATCCAGATCCTCCAGCACACGCGATAAATTGCCCAGCAGCAGACGCCCGGCTTCGGTCAGTTCCACCTCACGCGTGGTGCGATGCAGCAGCAGCAAGCCCATGGCTTGCTCCAGATCCGTCACATTGCGGCTGACGGCAGGCTGCGTCAGGGCCAGGGCGTCGGCGGCGCGGCTGAAACTGCTGCTTTGGGCCACTGCCACAAAGGCACGCAGTTGACGCAGACTGATATTCATATCAAAAAATTATAGGTCTATCGAATAAATCCATTTCTCTTTTAAATGGATTGCGTGTCCAATACGCAGCCATCGCGCACCGACCCGGTGCCTTGCATGGATGGCTTCAGCTCAAGAATATGTCTCGCCCCCGCTTTCTCCCCGATAACTTCACGCTGGCACTGCTTGCCACCGTCATCCTCGCCAGCTTTCTGCCCGCCTCGGGCCAGGTGGCTGAATATGTGGAACTTGTCACCACCGGCATCGTCAGCCTGCTGTTCTTTCTGCACGGTGCCAAACTCTCGCGCCAGGCCATCCTGGCGGGCATAGGCCACTGGCGCCTGCATATCTGGATCTTCATCGCCACCTTTGTGCTGTTCCCAGTGCTGGGGCTGGCACTGCGCCCGGTGCTTTCGCCCCTGGTCACCACCGAGATGTATATCGGCGTGCTGTTTCTCTGCACCCTGCCCGCCACCGTGCAATCGGCGATTGCCTTCACCTCCATGGCGCGCGGCAACGTGCCTGCCGCCGTGTGCAGCGCATCGGCCTCCACCTTGCTGGGCATTCTGGTCACGCCGATTCTGGTGAGTCTGATCCTGCACAAGAATGCGGAGGGCGGCGATGCATTGCATGCCATTGGCAAGATTGCCATGACGCTGCTGCTGCCCTTTGTCATCGGCCATCTGATGCGCCCCGTGATCGGCGGCTTCCTGCAGCGTCGCGCTTCCATCATCAAGCTGGTGGACCAGGGCTCCATCCTGTTTGTGGTCTACGCCGCCTTCAGCGCCGCAGTCATCAGCGGTCTGTGGAAACAGACGCCGATTCCCTCGCTGCTGGGCTTGATCGTGCTGTGCTGCATTCTGCTGGCCGCCGTGCTCTTCATCACCACCTGGGGCGCGCGTCGCCTGGGCTTCAGCAAGGAAGACGAGATCACGCTGGTCTTCTGCGGCTCCAAGAAAAGCATGGTCAGCGGCATTCCCATGGCCAATGTGCTCTTTCCTGCCGCGTCCGTGGGCGCGATCGTGCTGCCGCTGATGCTGTTCCACCAGATCCAGCTCATGGTCTGCGCGGTGCTCGCGCAGCGCTATGCCAGGCGAGTCCAGATTGCCGATCAGACCACGACCCATTAGGATCCCATGACCCACAAAAAAGGGGCGCCTCATGCGCCCCTTTTTTTTTGCGGTTTGGAGATCAGACGGCCAGCGTCAACGCGTTTTGCCGGTGCAGCAGTTGCGCGGTCTCCGCATTGACGGAGTCGTTGACCATCACCTGGATCCCCAGTCCTGTCGCAGTCTCGGCGATGGCTTGCAGCAGATGCAGGGCACCCGGGCTCTGGGCGGCCTGCTCCGAGAACTCGCTGCCCAGCTTCACATAGCGCAGCGGCAAAGTGTGGAGCTTGGTCAGGCCCATGGGCTGCTGATCCAGGCGGCGCAATCCCACGCCGACACCGGCCAATGCCATGGCCCGGCAGAATTCAGCCACCTCATCGGGATAGGCCGTCAGTCCATGCGCATCCAGCTCCAGACAGAGCAGGGACAGGTGATGCTCCCACTTCTGTGCACTCAGCTCCTCACGCAATCGACCCAGGAAGTCGGGCTGGGCCAGTGATGGCAAGGAGATTCGAATGACCAGCTCGCAATCGTTTTGCTCAAGCCACGCCGCCCCAAGGGCCACCGCTCGCAAATCGAACTCTGCCGACAGGCCCAGGCGCACGGCCACCGGCAGGAACAGCGACCCCATCAAGGTCTCGCCGGAAGCCGTGCGCAGCGAGAGCGACGCTTCGCCGCGCTCCTGCATCCCGTTTCGGCCCTTGAATTGCAGCGGCTGAACCGACAGGGAAAGCGCATCCTGTGCCTCCAGGGCCGCGATCAGCATCTGACGCCACAAGGTTTCTCCAGCCAGATCGGACACCACCTCATCATCGCCGTAGGCCACATATTCCACTTCGGCCTGGCCCGAACTCTCGGCACGCATCAGACCATAGTCCAGCCGTGCAAGCACGCCAGTCACCGAGCTCGATGCCGAGTAGTCCGTCAAGGCAAAGCTCCAGCGACACCATTGCCCACTGCTCAGGGTCACGCGCATGGACAACAGCACCTGCCGGATCTGTTGCACCAGCGACATGGCCTGGGGCCCCGCCAGGGCCGGCATGAGCACCACAAAGTCCGAGCCATTGAGGCGGGCCAGCTGAGCCTTGCAGTCGGCATGACTCTTCAGCACCTGATTGACCTGCTCACCCATCGCCGCCAGCCAGGCATCGGCGCTGGCTCGCGACATCTGAGCATTCAGGGCCAGCAGATCGCGCTGGCGAAACAGCATCACATGACCATGCGCCGCCAGGCCATCGGATCCGCTGAGCGCGCGACGCAGCTCGTTGACGAAATATTTGCGGTTCGGCAGCTGGGTGACCGGATCACGATTGACCTCGATCTCCAGCGATTCGATACGTGCCATTTGCTCCAGCGCCGTTGCCTGCACCCGCTCACGGGTATCCGCAATGGCGCTGAGTACCGGCACCAGCTCGGCCACTGCAGCCTTGGCGGGCTGCGCCGATTCCGCCTCATCCGGCTGGCGGCCGATCGCCTGAACCTGTGCCGAGATTTCCTGTTGCAAGACCTTGCGGAACCAGCGAAACAGCAAGACCACAAAGAAAGCCCAGGCCAACCCGGCCAGCACGACCACTCCCGCCAGACGCACGCTGCTGCCCCAGAGCGCCTGGCTGGCATAGCTGTCGTCCACCACCAGCGTCAGCTGCCCGACCTGCTTCCAGCCATCGCTGATCACACGCTCGGCCTTGGGCGAGCGCAGCGGCAGCATCTCGACAAACCATCGCGGAGCAGCGCTTTGTCTGGGCTTGGCTGCAGCGGCAGAACTCTCGCTCGTGCCGTTGTCGCGCCGGCGCTCGAACAAGGTCTCGCCCTGGGGCGAGGCCAGTCGAATCAGCTTGAACTGTCCGCCGTCGAACAAGGCCATCATCAGCAGTTCCTGCGTGACCGGGTCCTGATTGGCCGGCTGCGACAGAGACAAGGCCAGCGACGAGGCGGCATTCTCGCTCTCGGACTGCAACTGTCCATCCAGATACTGGCGCGCGGCACCAATGCTGAACGCCAGGGTGCCAATCAAGATGGCCACAATGGCCACCGTCACGCTGATCAAAAGTTGTTTCAACAACGACATCTTGCTGCCTTATCTGTGTCGACCATTCAATATGGCTTCGCTGCCTGCACCGCGGAACATGGCATTCATGGCAAAAAACCTTCCTGCTTCATGCGCGCCAGCAGATCGCGCCAACGCGTAATTCGATCCACTGACGTGGTCTGTGCGCCCGCGACATAGACACCCTGGGCATTGAAGCTGAACACGGGAGTCAAGTCCTTGCGCTGGCTGGCCGGCATGATGTTGTCCAGCAGGCTGTCCAGCACCAGCGGCTCGGCAGCAGGTGTCTCGTAATAGCCCAGCACCATATGCGCGATGCTCTGCGTACTGCCCACGCCACCCAGGCGCGCGCGTACATAGATCAGGCGCAGTTTCTCTACCGCCACCCCCAGGCGCTGCAGCGAGAAATACTTGCCAATCACATAGTCCTCGCAGTCTCCCGCCCCCTTGCCCAGTGTTTCCAGCGGCGTGGCCCAATAGTCGGGCTGGGACCAGAGCATGCTGTCCTCCGATTGCAGCACCGCGCGGTTCCAGAAGGTATTGACGGCCGACAACTGCTGCTGCAGCGGCCTGTCTTTCTGGGCCTGCAGCATCGCCAGCCACTGCCCCAGCCTCTGCACACCGGCACCGCCGTAACGCGACTGCATGGTGCTCTGCAGCCGCTCACTGTCGAAATCCAACGCAGCGGCTTCAAAGCCCTTCTGCAGCGCCCAGCCCCCGACAATCGCCGAGCCATACAAAAGCATGCCTCTGCGCGACAGACGCTGCGTTCTTTCCACGGAATGTGGAAACAGTAGGCTGGGCAAAGTGCTCAATCGAGTTGCAGGAAGAGCAAGCGCCCAAGACAGAATCTGCTTGGAACGCTTGTGAATATTGTGACAACCGCTATGAATCTTGATAGTTCCGAAAGAACACGGCCAAGACTCGACGCTCACAAATGTAACCAATCATGCAAGCTCTGAAAACGACCTGGCGATCACCTCCGGGCAAGGCGGCAGAAGACTTGATATTTCAAGACTTCTGCCGGCCCTCGCCGGGGCCCTTCTATCAGCTGTGATCGATCTTGAGCTTGCCCTGATCGATCAGCTCCTTGATCAAGGCGTTCTGATCCGCTGTGGTGGTCAACGCGTGCCCCGCCGTGAGGTCCACACCCTTGAACGTGATCAGCTGATCGTAGTTGGCACCTGAAGCCCCCAGATTCCCGTCGGTGGAAACCTTGAGCACGGTATCAGCGCCACTCTTGGAGAAGTTCAGGAACTTGGACAGGTCCGTGCTGTTCTCCTCGCCCTGCAGCAGATCGTGCAGATCCAGTACGTCGTTGCCGTTGGCGTCGGAGCCGCCCTTGCCAAAGTCATTGATCACATCCTTGGCAGGAGCTGCAGTGGTTCCCTGATCACCCTTGAGCCAGACAAAGATATCGTCGCCGGTTCCACCGATCAAGATATCGTCACCCTTGCCACCAATCAAGGTGTCGTTGCCGGAGCCACCATCCAGCGTGTCGTTTCCGGTTCCGCCGTAGATGATGTCGTTTCCTTCATCGCCATACAGAAGATCGTTGCCACCCTGGCCGTAGATAACGTCGTTACCGGTGCCGCCATGAATCGTGTCGTTCCCTCCGCGCTCGTCGGAGGAGACATTGAACTGTGCATGGTTGGCCTTCAGATAGTCGTATATCTCGGCATTGGTCGCAGCATGACCATTCGTGTACGCCAGGAAGTCCTGCAACGCCTTCAATCCCTGGCCATCATGTGATCCTGCCGTGACAGTGCCCCAGGCCAGATGGTCGGTATTGATGGTGTCACCGAAGATGATGTCGTTGCCGGCACCACCATTGATGACATCGTCGCCAACCGCAGCCAGATCCGTCTTGGAGCTGCCGCCCTGCAGCGCCGCGGCCAGATCAGAGCTCTGCATCACGATATCCACCTCGCCGCCTGGCGCAGCAATGACATTGCTGGACGAGTAGTTTGTGCGAGCGATGTTGTCGATATAGACCGTGGCATTACCGCTTCCCGAAGTGTTGTCAGCCACATCGAACACGAAACGGTAGGTGCCGCCCGCATAGGTGTTGGTGGTAATCGTCGCCCAACTGGACTGAGCACTTGTGAGGCTGCCCTTGTCAATCGTCATCCAGCTGCCGTCCGCCTTCTGTATCTGCAACGACCACGAGAACACGTCCCCGCTGTTGAAGTTGGCAGTCGCGACGGAGAAACTCATCTTGCCGTACCCGGTATAGCTAAACGTCGGAGTAATAGCGTTAGTACTACTTCCTCCATAGGTGTCAACCATCTGCCAGTAGTCATTGGCCCCGCGTCCAGTGTTATCCACTCTGGCTGCCGAACTTCCGCTGCCCGTACCCGTGATCGTCCATCCACTGGAGTTGCTCCAACCAGAGCTCGATTCGAAATCAGCCAAAGTGGTCGTCGAAGAGCCACTGCCAAAGCTGGCGTATGTGGTGACCGTGCCGCCCGAGGTGCCGGTGTTGTCAAATAGACGCAGATAGTCTTCGTTGACGCCGTTGCCGATACCAATGCCATGCACCGTGCTGACATTGGACAGCGGTGCAAACGCATTCACCGACTCCTGCACTGTGGTCTGATCCGTGTTGCTACCGTCACCACCTCTCGTGCCGTCGCTCTTGATGTAGTAGGTCGGATCCCCATCGGTCAGGAAGAAGGTGACATTCTCATAGCCATTCGTAGCCCCCTTGCCGGCAGCAGTCTGGCTGTTGAACCACGATACGGCACTGTTGAAGGCTGCCTCGTAGTTCGTACCACCCGTGGCCGACAGATTGCTGATCGCGTTCAGCAGGGTCTGGACGTTGGACGATGTCAGATTTTGCAGGGTGACGGGGGTACCCGCCGACGTTGCAAAGCCGATCAGCGTGACATTGACAATGCCATCGTGGCCCACTAGTTGATTGGCCAGATTCGCCAAGGCCTCCTTCACCAGCGCAATGCGCGATTGCCCGCTGCCCGAGGTCGATCCGTTCAACTGCCAGGCCATGCTGCCTGACGTATCCACCACCAGGGCGATGTTGTAGTTCTTGCCGGGCTCCACGGTCACAACTGTTCCGCCCTTGTCGCCCAGCATGACATCGTCGCCATCGCCACCATTGGTGGGAGAGCCTCCATTGTCATCGATCACCATCTTGCTGTTCATCAACGCATAGTTGTAGGAACCAGAAGTGTTCTGACCTCCGTGATCGGTTCCACCCGTATCTCTCACCTGGAAGCCAAATGAGGTGTCATTGGCACTGGCAGATGGCGTATAGACAAGCTTGCCCGCGGCGATATCCGCGGCAGAGACTGCCGTATTGACGGTCACCGGCTGTCCATTCAATGTCAGGGTCCCATCCGTTGGCAGGCGCGAGATGAGCACACTTTGCAGTTGATTGCCTTCCGCTCCATCGCTGAAAGCAAAGTCAGTCAGCGTGAAGACATGGGTGCCTCCGACGTTGACAACTGCCGATGCGTCTGCGGAGACCGGCGCATCATTGGTGCCGACAACCGATACCGTGATGGGCTGCGTGGTCACGCCATCGTTGGTGGTGACCTGGAACGATTCGTTCAAGGTTGCACCGGCCGGCAGATCCTGCACAACCTTCAGGCTGTTGTTCAGGGTATAGGTCCAGTTGCCATTGCCATCGATAGAGAACGTTCCGTACTTGCCAACCACATTGGTCTGCGCCACGACACCACTTTGGCCCGCATCAGCATCCACCACTGTCAACTTGCCAGTGGTGCTCAGGGTGTAGTCCTCAGTCACCGTTCCAGAGGTCTGGCCGGTGATCACCGGGGCATCATTGGTACCCGTGATGGTGATGGTGATCGGTTGTGTGGCCGTTCCGCCCTTGCCGTCACTGACCGTCACATTGATGGTGTCGGTGACCTGCTGGCCCTCCTTCAGCCCCTGGACAGCGGCGCTGCTGTTGTTCAGCGCATAAGTCCACTTGCCCGTCGAATCGACGGTAAAGGTACCGTAGGTGCCCACACCACTGTTGCTTACCGCCCAGGTATGCGTATCGGTAGCGTCGACGTCCGTCTTGGTCAGTTGGCCCGAGGCGGTCAGTGTGCCGTCCTCCTTCACGGCACCTGTAGCAGTACCGGAGATGGTCGGAGCATCGTTGGCACCTGTGACGGTGACCGTGACGACCTGGGTCGCTGTACCTCCATGGCCATCGTTGACGGTCACGGTGACGGTGTCCTGCACCTGCTGGCCCGCAGCCAGAGCCTGCACCTTGGTACTGCCGTTATCCAGGTTGTAGGTCCACTTGCCGCTCGCATCAACGGTGAAAGTACCGTAGGTGCCCGCGCCAGCGTTGCTCAACGACCAGGTATGGGTGTCGGTGGCGTCGACATCCGTCTTCGTCAGCTGCCCCGAGGTAGTCAAAGTTCCATCTTCGGTCACGCTTCCAGTGGTGACACCGCCGATGGTCGGCACGTCGTTGGTGCCTGTCACCGTCACGGTGATGACCTGAGTGGCGGTTCCACCCTTACCGTCGCTGACGGTCACGGTGATGGTGTCCTGCACCTGCTGGCCATCAGCCAGAGCCTGCACCTTGGTACTGGCGTTGTCCAGCGAATAAGTCCACTTGCCGGTCGAATCAACCACGAACGAGCCATAGGTGCCCTTGCCGGCATTGCTGACGGACCAGGTATGCGTATCGGTGGCATCCACATCGGTCTTGGTCAGTTGACCCGTCGCGACCTGAGTGACGTCTTCCTTGACACTGCCGGAGACTTGGCCGCCAATGGTTGGAGCGTCGTTGGTGCCAGTGATAGTCACCGTGACAACCTGCGTGGCCGTGCCGCCGTGGCCGTCGTCGACGGTCACGGTGATGGAGTCGGTCACCTTCTGGCCTTCGGCCAGGGCCTGCACCTTGGCATCGCCGTTGTTCAACGAGTAGGTCCACTTGCCGGTGGCATCGACCACGAACGAGCCATAGGTACCCTTGCCGCCATTGCTGACAGACCAGGTATGGGTGTCGGTGGTATCAACGTCCAACTTGGACAGTTGGCCGGACACGCTGGACTGCGGCGCATCTTCGGTCACAGCACCCGTGGCCGTACCGGAGATGGTCGGAGCGTCGTTGGCGCCCGTCACCGTGATGGTGATGACCTGCGTGGCCTTGCCGCCGTGGCCGTCATCGACGGTCACGGTGATGGAGTCTGTCACCTTCTGGCCTTCGGCCAGGGCCTGCACCTTGGCATCGCCGTTGTTCAGCGAGTAGGTCCACTTGCCGGTCGAGTCCACGGCGAACGTACCGTACGTACCCTTGCCGTCGTTGCTGACGGACCAGGTGTGCGTGTCGGTGGCGTCGACATCGGTCTTGGTCAGCTGACCCGAGATGCTGCTCTGGGCGGCATCTTCGGTGACGGCACCGGTGGAGGCGCCCGAGATGGTCGGAGCGTCGTTGGCGCCCGTCACCGTGATGGTGATGACCTGCGTGGCCTTGCCGCCGTGGCCGTCATCGACGGTCACGGTGATGGAGTCTGTCACCTTCTGGCCTTCGGCCAGGGCCT
>Ga0268257_1000838_pt1 | contig 30844 bp, 28 predicted proteins | sample AgamicAtPrz_FD_200249 | JGI IMG/M metagenome (GOLD analysis project Ga0268257, IMG submission 200249) | Agave microbial communities from Guanajuato, Mexico - At.P.rz (v2) (version 3) | ecosystem: Host-associated > Plants > Phyllosphere > Phylloplane/Leaf | place: Guanajuato, Mexico | collected... | reverse complement strand
AGCGGGCGCGCCCAGTGCGTCTTGGCCGGAGCCAGGCCTTCGGTGTGGCAGTCGTCCAGCGCGGTATGGTCGAAATGGCCGACCTTGCAGCTGCTGTTGTAGGCGTCGAGCGTGGCCATGAAGGTGTTCACGTCCAGCCCCAGCTTCTGCGCCAGCTCGGGCAGGGAGTCGGCCTTCACGCCAGGGAACACCGGCGGCATGAAGCGGCCTATGGCCTTGCTGTCGATGATGGAGTAGGCGATCTGGCCGGGCTGCTGGGCTACCAGACGGCCCCAGATCGCATAGCGCTTGGGCCAGAAGTCCTCGCCCTCGTCATAGAAGCGCTGGGCATCGCGGTTCACCACCACACCCAGCGAGACGCAGTCGATACGCGTGCAGATGCCGCCGTCGTACAGCGGGGCGCGGGCATCGATGGCCACCATGTGCGCTTGTGTGGGATCGCCCAGGCCGTCGGCCTGCTGCTCTTGCAGCATATGCTTGAGCAGTACGCCCTGGTTGAAGGCCGTGCCGCGGATGATGAAGTTGTCGGCCTGCCATTCGCCGCGCTCGTTCTGGCCCCAGGCCTCGCGCAGCCATTCGCGGTTGGACTCGAAGCCGCCCGCCGCCAGCACGCAGCTCTTGGCCGTGATGCGCTGGCTGCCATCCTTGGTCTTGACCCATGCGGCCTGGAACCGGCCATTCTCGATTTCGAGCTTGTCCACGGGGGACTCGTAGCGGATTTCCACGCCCAGCTTTTCGGCGCTGCGGAAATAGGCGTTCACCAGCGCTTTGCCGCCGCCCATGAAGAAGGCATTGGTGCGCGCCACATGCAGCGCGCCCGACAGCGGCGGCTGGAAGTGCACGCCATGCCTGCGCATCCAGTTGCGGCAGGTCGAGGAGGCCTGGATCACCATGCGCGCCAGATGCTCGTTGGTGATGCCGCCCGTGACCTTGAGCAAGTCCTGCCAGTACTCTTCTTCGGGATAGGCCTCGACCAGCACGTCCTGGGGAGCGTCGTGCATGCAGCGCAGATTGCGGGTGTGGCCGGAGTTGCCGCCGCGCCATTCGCGCGGTGCGGATTCGAGCAGCAGCACGCGGCTGCCGGCTTCGCGCGCCATTAGCGCGGCGCACAGGGCGGCATTGCCACCACCGATGACGAGTACATCGGTGTCAAAGGCTTCAGTTTTCATGATGGGCTGCCACGGGTCGATGCCTGCAGCGGTTCAACGTGGGTGGATGTCCTCTGTCATTTCCGCTGCCGGAGCGCGGTTGACAGGGTCAGATTGGAGTTGAACGCCACTGTAGTGAGCACCGCCTCACCCGTGCAGCGGGGCTAGGGGATGGGGGTATCACCAATCGTGATGTATTGCTTGTGCCGCAGGCGGAAGCCGGCGCGATGCGGTCATGCGCCACGGCTTGCAACCCCGGAGGGAGGCACCAGGGCCGCTGCGCTGCAGCCCCGGCCAGCCTCAATGCACGGTGACGAGCGCGTTGAAGAGCAGCACCATGAGCAGGCCCACCACGGCCACGATGGACTGCACGACCGAGATGGTCTTGGTGGCTTCGCCCATGGTCATGCCGAAGGATTCCTTGACCATCCAGAAGCCGGCATGGTTGGCATAGTTGAAGAACAGCGAGCCGCAGCCGATGGACAGGGCCAGCAGGGGCAGGTTCAGGCTGGGGTCGGCCCCCGCCAGCGGCGCGAGCAGGCCGGCAGCGCCCACGATGCCCACGGTGGCCGAGCCGGTGGAGACGGACAGCAGCATGGCGATCAGCCAGCCCAGGATCAGGGGCGGGAAGGCGAACTGCTGGGTCAGATGGACGATGGCATCGCCGACCTTGGCGCTGGTCAGCATCTGCTGGAAGGCACCGCCGCCGGCAATGATCATAATGATGGAGGCAATCGGCTTGAGGCTCTTGCCCAGCGCGTCGCGCAGCTTTTCGGTGTCGCCGCCACGGGCTATCACCAGGGACACGATGGCGAACAGCACGCCCAGCAGCATGGCGATCAGGGGATTGCCCAGAAAGCTGGCCACATGCATGGCTGCCGCATCCTTGGGCAGCAGCATCTCGGCGACGGCATGGATCAGCATCAGAATGGCGGGCAGCAGGGCCGCCAGCACGCCCAGGGCGATGCTGGGCTGAGGGCCGGCCGCGGCTTTCTCGGTGATGGTGAACTGGTCGAGCAAGGCCTGGTCGGGCTTGGTGCTCATGCGCGGGGCGATGAAGGCGCCGTAGAGCGGGCCGCCGAGAACCATGGCCGGAATGGCGGCCAGAAAGCCGTACAGCATGGTCGGGCCGACCGTGGTCTTGAGGGTGGCGATGGCGGTCAGGGGGCCGGGGTGGGGCGGCACCATGCCGTGCATGGCCGCCAGTGCCGAGATCACGGGCACGCCGACGTAGACATAGGCCGAGCCCTTGAAGCGGGCCTGGCCTTCCAGCTTGCGCGCCACGCTGAAGATCAGCGGCAGCATGACCACCAGGCCGACCTCGAAGAACATGGGGATGCCGACGATGAAGGCCACCAGGGTCATGGCCCAGGGGATCATGCGATCGGAGGAGTGCCTGAGAATGGCTTCGGCGATCTGCTCGGTGATGCCTGCATCGGCCAGGATCTTGCCCAGCATGGCGCCCAGCGCGATCACGACGCCTACGGCGCCCAGCGTTTTGCCCGCGCCATTGGTCAGCTGCTTGACGATGGATTCCGGCTCCATGCCGGTGGCAAAGCCGACGCCGACCGAGACTATGAGCAGGGCCAGCAGCGGGTGCAGCTTGATGCGTGAAACGATCAATGCAACCAGCACCAGCACGCTGACCAGGGCGGTCAGCAGCAGCTGAATATCGAGAGATGTCATAAATGAACCTTGGTTTTGGCTGGCTGTCCTGAAGCGCACTCCACATCCAGCACGAGGCAAGGCTCATATTAAAAAAAGCGCACTCGCACCCGCTGTAGGCTGGCGCCGTCGGCGTGGTGCAAGTTGGATGTCGAGATGCGACCCAGGGGACGCAACAGCAATGTTGTAATGAAGATCTAGGTTTGCCATGAGGTATGAGCTTCACATGGCAACAAAGTTGCTGTGGAAATTACGTAAGGCCTGAGCCTTGATTTCCCGACACTGCCTATGGCCGGTCAGCTTCGCATTCATCCTCTGCACGGAAGATGAGGACTCATTCCGTCAGCGATGCTCCCCGCCAGACTCCGGAATGCACCAGCTGGCGTGCGCAATCCATCAGCACTACGCGGGCGGCAAGAGCTGCTGGCGAGAGCTCATCGTCCGACAGGCTGCACAGCGCGGCTTTGCGCCGCACCGAGTCATCGGCGATTTGGGACCACTGAAAACGCTCGGCAGCATCACGGTACATGCCCACGGCCGACCAGGGCTGGACTGTGGCGCCCATGCCGGCAGCGACCGCTTCCATCAGCAGGGACAGCGAGTCGATTTCCATGGCCATCTGCGATTGGAAACCGGCGCTGGTGAACGAGGCCATGATGGAGCTGCGCAGGCCGTGGCTGCCCGAGGGCAGGATCAGAGGCACTTGCTGCAACTGCTCCAGGCTGATGGGTACTTCATGCCGAATCTGCGGCGCCACCGGTTGCTGGCGCGACTGAATCAGAAACAGCTGCTCTTCCAGCAGCGGCATCACGCTCCATCGCCGGGCGCTCTGAGTATCGAAAAGGATAGCCAGATCCAGCTGTCTGGCGTTGAGAAGACTCGTCAGATGCCCCGAGAGGGCTGACACCATGTGCAGCCTCACATCGGGGTAGCGTTCGCGCATGGCTCGCATCAGCGGCAGGCCCAGCACATTGGCAATCGTGGGCGACAGTCCCATGCTGACAGCGCCCGACAGCCGCGCCTGCTGGGCCGCATGTATGGCCTGCTGGGCATGGCGCAGGGTCAGTTGGGCCTGGTGAAAAAAGGCCTGGCCGGCCTCGGTGGGGATGACTCCGCGTGGTGTGCGCTGCAGCAGCCGGGTCGAGAGTTCCGACTCCAGGCGGCTGATCTGCTGGCTCAGCGCCGATTGCACCATGTCCAGATCCAGCGCCGCCCGGCTCATGGAGCCCAGTTCAACAATTCGTACAAAGTAGCGCAGCTGGCGCAGTTCCATGGCAAATCCTCACGCCCGCAGCAGTTGACGGGCGCTGGGATAATCGCATACCTATGAGCAACAAGCAGCGTGTCGTGGTGGGTTTGTCGGGCGGTGTGGATTCCGCCGTCACCGCCTATCTTCTCAAACAGCAGGGCCATGAGGTCGTCGGCATCTTCATGAAGAACTGGGAAGATGACGACGACAGCGAGTACTGCTCGTCGAATATCGACTTTGTCGATGCGGCGGCCGTGGCCGACGTGATCGGCATCGAGATCGAGCACGTGAACTTCGCCGCCGACTACAAGGATCGCGTGTTTGCCGAGTTCCTGCGCGAGTACCAGGCCGGTCGCACGCCCAATCCGGACGTGCTGTGCAATGCGGAGATCAAGTTCAAGGCCTTCCTCGACCACGCCATGCGCCTGGGTGCCGAGAAGATCGCCACCGGCCACTATGCACGCGTGCGCCAGAATCCGTCCACCCAGCTGTTCGAGCTGCTCAAAGGCCTGGACAACAGCAAGGATCAGAGCTATTTCCTGCACCGGCTGAACCAGTCCCAGCTGTCCAAGGCCATGTTTCCCGTGGGCGAGCTGCACAAGACCGAGGTGCGCCGCATTGCCGAAGAGATTGGCCTGCCCAATGCCAGGAAGAAGGACTCGACGGGTATCTGCTTCATCGGCGAGCGCCCATTCCGCGACTTCCTGAACCGCTACATCAGCAAGGAGCCGGGGCCTATCCTCGACGACCGCAACCGCAAGCTGGGCAAGCATGTGGGCCTGTCCTTCTACACGCTGGGCCAGCGTTCGGGTCTGGGCATTGGCGGCGTCAAGGAAAAGGGCGCAGCCCGTGGTGCGGGCGACCATGCGCCCTGGTTTGTGGCGCGCAAGGAAATGGACAAGAACATTCTGCGCGTGGTGCAGGGCCATGACCATCCGCTGCTTCAGTCGCATGCCCTGCTGGCCGATCAGGTCAGCTGGGTGGCCGGCCATGCTCCGGCTGAGGGCAAGGCCTACGGCTCCAAGACCCGCTACCGTCAGCCCGATTCGCCTGCGCTGATTTCCCAGGCCACGGATGCCGGCTTCCGTCTGGACTTTCCAGAAGCGCAGTGGGCTGTCACCCCTGGTCAGTCCGCCGTGCTCTATGACGGCGATGTCTGCCTGGGCGGCGGCATCATTGCGCAGGTCGATCCTGCGGCCACTAGGTAAGCGCTAGGTAGGCGCTAGTAATCGCGGTTTTCATCAAACCACTGCTGGGCCTGCTCATCCGTCAGCTTCAGTGACAGTGCCGCAGGCAGTTGTGCCAGTTGCTGCACGGCCAGCCCCAGGTCTTCACGTTCGCTGGTTTCAATGCCCTTGACCGTGTTGAAGCGGGCGGCAAAGGCCGTCAGTGCAGCTTGCACATGGCCAAGGCTGCTGGCAGTGCCGATTTCCTGCTCTGCCAGCTCATAAGCCGCATGCGCAATCCTGGCGCGGGCTGCGGGCCAGCCCGCAAATGGCCGCCCATATTCCTTGGCCCACCATTCGGGCTTGCGCAACTGGCTGACGGATGTGTAGTCAGCCCAGGGTCGTGCCTTGGCACGGTCCTTGAGTTGCTGGCGCAGGTGTTTGCCAGTGGCTTCTTCCACGTTGTAGGCGATGAAGAAGTCCAGCTCCGGCCAGGTTGGCAGCGCAGGCAGTCCCGACAGATGGCGCATAAAACGCAGTGATAGCGCCTTGAGCTGCGTACATGATGAAAGCTGAGCCAAATCGCTGTGGTTTCCCCACAGGGAGAGCGATTCCAGCTTCGAAAACTGCAGCAGGTTTTGCAGCGAAATGGGTTGCTTTCCCGCTCCATTGCTCAGCTCCAGCGTGGTGACCTGCTTCAGGCTGCCCATGTCGGGCAGCTGGAAGGCCTCGTCGGCCGGGTTCTTGCTGGTGGCCGGGCTCAAACTCAGGCTTTCAGGCAGGCCTGCGGTGACGGTGATTTGCTCCAGATTGCCATGCAGATGAAGGCGCATGCCCTGCTGCGGCAGCTTCAGGTGGATGTGGCCCTGATTGCCCGCTTGCAGATGAATGCTCAACTCGCGAATCTGTGACCGGCTGGCGTCGATATGTACATCTTGCTGCAGCTGTGGGTACCAGCTGAAGTTTTCGATAGCACGCAGCTGCGCCCATGTGAAGAAGCCGCTGTCATTGCCCGTGTAGTAGAAGCTGCGTGGCCAGGGCGAGCCGGCGGGCGTGGCAAAGGGGTCAAAGCAGGACCAGAGCACGCAGGCGTCGACAGGCAGCCACAGGTCCGCTGTTTTCAACAGCGTCCTGGGGCCAAGGGTCAGGCTGCCCTGACCGGGGCTGGTTTTGAGCCTGTGCGGCGCGTCAGGCGTCAGCTGAAGGTTGAAGACGCCGTCTTCATGCGGTGTTCCGTCGATAAGCAGGGGCATGCAGAAAGCTTAGCGCAGTTACCAGATGCTCTGGGGAGACGACACGGCGCTCTGTACTTCGGTGTGGCGTTGCACCTTGCCGAACAGCGGCAGGCTGGCTCGCAGCTCGGTGCGGCCAGGGCGGGACTGTATGACCAGAGTGCCTTGCAGGCGCTCCAGTCGCGCCAGCATGCTGCGCATGCCCACGCCCATGCTGTTGATCTGGGTGCTGTCGAGATCAAAGCCTGTGCCGTTGTCCTCGATCTGCAGCTGCAACTCCCTGGAGTCGGGAATCTCCAGCCGAACCTGGACTTGGCTGGCGCGGCTGTGCTTGATGACATTGGTCAATGCCTCTTCCAGCACGCGGGTCAGCGTCAGGCACTGAATGGGGCTGGGCGCGTGAGTCCAGTATTCGGGCAGACACCACTTCACCTGAATGTCCAGCTCCTCGAACAGCCGTGCAAAGCGGTGGCGTAGCGGAGCAAGCCACTGCGTGGGTGTCTCGGGAACCTGGATGGCGGTGCTGGTGCCGGTATCAATCATCTGACGCAGGTCGTCACGCATGAGCTTGAGCATGGACAGCACCTGGGCATTGGGCAAAGGGGCGCTGCTCTGCTCGACCAGGGCAATGGAGCGCACCAGAGAGCCGCCCAGACCGTCGTGCAGATCCTGGGAAATGCGCAGACGTTCCTGCAGGCGGGAGTGGCTCAGAGCCAGATGGTGCTCCCTCTCCAGAGTCTGGCTCAGGTTGTCGCAGGCCTGTGTGACGGTGAGACTGAGTTCGTGGTTGAAGTGCTCGATGCGGCGCATATTCCACACGACCTGCCGCCCCAGCAACCACGCGATCACCAGCATGCTCAGCAAGGTGGTGTAGGGAGTCAGCGTCAGATTGTGATCCAGGGTCTTGGTCAGCAGCAGCAGGTCATGCACGCCGATGGCCAGGTAGAGCACGAAGCAGAGGCTGAAAGCGATGTGGGCTGGCGTGCGTGTCTGCAGCGCGCGCAGTGGAAACAGCAGGCAGACCAGAGCGCAAAGACAGAACATCAGCAGCCAGACGGCCTGGCTCAGCGCCATCTGTGCATCGGGGACAGACAGGGCGAATACAGCGCAGAGGCCGCATATGCCGGCCAGCGTACGTTCCAGACGCATGAGGCGTAATTCGGCAAAACGCAGGGTAAAAATGCAGAAAGTGTAGGTAAAGGCAATGAAAACCAGCAGATTTCCCTTGGCAAAGGCCGGCGTGCTGCTGAAGGGCCAGGGATCAGTCATGACCATAAAGCAGAGCATCAGTGCCCAGCACATCAGATTGAGTGCGTACCAGCCATAGAGTTTTTGATTGCGGTTGTGGAGCCAGGCAAACGAAAACAGCAGGCATAGCACTAGGCTGACCGTGATGCAGACCATATAAATGGTGCGCAGGTTCCAGGTGGCCTGTGCCGTCCATTGCTTGAGCTCGGCTGGATGGCCTATGCGCAGCCGCCCCAGGCCTGGCGTCTGGCTGCTGAGCCCGTGGACGCGCACCCAGATGCTGTTGCCCTGCTCCTTGAGCAGCGCCTTGGGCAGCAGCCAGTAGCGTGGCATATTCCAGCTGCGGCTCAGCGGCTCCACCAGCGATTGATCGCGCCAGATCAGTTCTGAATTCACGAACACTTCGCCCGCCATCACGATATTGACGACGGCCAGCGCCACGGGCTGATCGCGCCCGCAGGGGCTCTCCCAATCGATGCGGTACCAGGCTGCACCGTCATAGCCGGGCCAGCGTTGACTCCAGTCATCCAGCCCCGGCACATCCACCCATTGCAGCAAGGCCGCATCGGGTGGAGGCCCCTCGGGCAGTGCCTTGGCCGATTGGCGGGCCACAATGCGCGGTTCACAGAGCAGATCCTGAGGCCTGGGCTCCTGTGCCCAGGCCACGCCGCAACTCCAGCCCATGACGAGCGCAAATATCAGGCGGAGCAAGAGAGCCGACCGCTTGACCATTCAGCTCAGCAAACCGCGTGCCCGGGCCTCGCTGACCGCCTTGGTGCGCGAAGGCACGGCCAGCTTGCGGTAAATGTTCTTCACATGGCACTCCACGGTGTAGCGCGAGAGAAAGAGCGACTCTGCGATCTCCCGGTTGGTCATGCCGTCTGCGACCAGCTTGAGGATCTGGATTTCGCGGGCGCTGAGTATGGCTTCAGGCGGCATCTCCTTGTGCGCTTCCGTAGGCTGGGAAGGCTGCAACTCGGCAATGATGCGCCGTGCAATGAAAGGGTCGATGGGGGCGCCACCACGCAGCACGCTGCGGATGGACAGGGTGACCTCCAGGTCGTCGCGCTCCTTGAGCACATAGCCGTTGGCCCCGGCACGCAGCGCCGACAGAATGGCGTCCTCGGTGCTCCAGGCGGAGATGACCAGAATTCCCATGCCGGGATCGGCGGCGCGCAACTGGCTGATCAGCTCTATGCCGCTGCCGTCGGGCAAGCCCAGGTCCACCAGTGCCATGGCGACTGGATGCTCCGCCAGCCGGGCGCGTGCCTGCCCCAGGGTTGCAGCAAAGATGAGGGCATCATCCGCATATCCGAGGCCATGCAAAATGTTTTCCAGCCGATTGCGGATCAACGGCTCATCCTCCACCACGATCAAGGGGCTGGGGAGAATGGACTCTGTAGGGAGGGAAAAAGTCTCTGCCATATTGTGTGAGGTGCCGCTGGTTTTCGTGTCCCACTGTTACCGAGATCAAGTCGCTTGGCTATCACTGAAAACTGGTAATTTGAGGTGCCTGCGGAGTCTGTCCCAAAACGGAAGCGAACTCCGTGGCCTGCAATTCCCATGACGTCAGAAGCAATACGCCGATAGCGGCTCCAAGAGGCAGTTGGCTAAACTTCCCTGCATTGATCACGCCTGGCTTTGCAATGCCGGGCGTTTGTCCGTTCAAGGTGCAATGGACAGAGAACTCAGGAATATTTTCCATGGATGCCATGCTCGGTGCCGATTTCTGGATCGGCTTGTTCAAGATCGTCTGGATCAACATCATTCTCTCGGGTGACAACGCGGTGGTCATTGCTCTGGCCGCACGTGGCCTGCCGCCGGAGCAGCAGAAAAAAGCGGTGCTGTTCGGCTCCGGTGCCGCCGTGGTGTTGCGTATTGCCTTGACCGTGGTGGCTGCCAAGCTGATGCAGCTGCCATTCGTCGAGGTGATCGGTGGCCTGCTGCTGCTGTGGATTGGCGTGGGCCTGCTCAAGGGCGAAGATGAAGAAGAGGATTCCGGCAGCGTGGCCAGGCAGGGCATGATGGCTGCCGTTCGCACCATTTTGCTCGCCGATCTGGTCATGAGCCTGGACAATGTGATCGCCGTGGCTGCGGCAGCGGGCGGCGATATGCTGCTGCTGATTCTGGGCCTTGCCATCAGCATTCCGCTGGTCATCTTTGGCTCCACGCTGATGATCAAGCTGATGGAGCGTTTTCCGGTCATCGTCACTTTGGGCGCGGCACTGATTGGCTGGGTAGCCGGCGAAACCATCACCAGCGACCATATGCTCGAAGGTTTTGTACGGATCAATCCCTGGGCGCATTACGCAGCGGCCGCTTGCGGCGCCGTGCTGGTGATTGCAATGGGCAAGTGGATGCAGCTCAAGGTCGCCGCTCAGGACAGCACTGCCTGAGCCTTTGGTTCTAAAAGCAAAAACGCCCGCATTCAAGGCGGGCATTTTGTGTTGTGTGCGCCGCAGCAGCCGGCCTATAGGAATGAGTAAAAGCAGCGGAAGGGAATCTTGCGCTCTGCCCAGAAGTCCGCGGTATCGCGGAACACGTCCAGCAACTGCTCGCGCACTTCCTTGTCGAACTTGGGAGTGGTCGGAATCTGGTCGAGCACCACCACAAAACCGGGTTGCGGGCCGGATTTGTTGATCGGGTCGGTCATGCAGTCATACAGCGCATCCCAGTTCTTGCCAAAGTGTGCCGGCAGGTAGAACTGGGTGGACAGCAGCTCGAAAACATCGGCCTTGGTCTGGGCATGGGCCAGATTGGCATAGAGGAAATGGGAGCCCAGCGCCTCTGCTGCTGCCTGAAGATCAGGAATGCGATAGGCGCGAATGGATTGCACGATGTTCGGGCGAACATTGCGCAACGGTGTTTCCGAGGGCTTACGAAGTGGCGTGTCCATCTCCGTGATTCTTTCTAAAAACATCAAAACTGGTGGCAGAGTCGGTACTGACAGCGCTGTAGGCTGTCTGCGCAAACCGCCGCTGCGGAATTCAAGAGGTCAAAAGCCGCTTTATGGCGGGCCTGGAGGGCGTCTTTTAACTTCATTGGACGATTTGCTGAAAGCTGTTGTAGTGGTCGCCCGTGTAGAAGCAGGCATCGGGCACCTGGGGCTGCAAGCCGCCACAGACTATGCGCCGCGCACCCCGGTTTTTCGCACCTGGCGTGCGCACGGTGTATTCGCGGTAATAGCCTCTGGCCTGGCGCGGAAGTATGCGCTCACGGTTGCCGAATACAGTGCCGTCCTTGTCGCTGGAAAACGGACCGCCCTGGAGGATACGACCATAGGTGGTGCGGCCTTCGCGCGGCAGATCGGCCAGGCTCACGGTCTCAAAGCCGGGAACGGTGGCACCGACTTCGGGCGCTTTGCGCGCCAAAGCCGCAGGGGATGCCAGCGCAAAAGCGGCACCCAGCATCAACGCTAAACCCGTCTGATATACCTTGGCTGCAGCGGCCTTGAGCATTCACTAAACCTTTCAGAATCTCAGGTAATGCCTGAAATTTCGACCCGTAAGTGTGACGGATAGACCTCGAAAATGCAAGTTGCGCCTATTTTTTGTGCAGCCTGTAGAGCGGTTTTCGACGACAAAAAAGCCCTGTCGGCATGGCCGGACAGGGCTTGGGCAGGGGCGTGGCAGCTTTTATTCGCCGTGGGCAGCGATTTCAGCCTCCACCTCGCGGTGCTTGGCCGTGATCGTGGCAGGAGGAGCTTTGTCCAGCAGGCTGACCACTATGATTGCAATAGCGGACAACGTAAACCCGGGAACGATTTCATAGAGCTTGAACCACTGGTAATGCTGCCAGACCAGAACTGTGACCGCGCCCACGATCATGCCGGCCAGCGCGCCGTTGCGCGTCATGCGGCCCCAGAGCAGCGAGATCAGCACCAGCGGGCCGAAGGCGGCGCCAAAACCGGCCCAGGCATTGCTGACCATGCCCAGCACCTTGGCCTTGGGGTCCTGCGCAATGAGGATGGCGATCACGGCTATGGCAAACACCATGGCGCGGCCGAACCAGACCAGCTGCTTCTGGCTGGCGTTTTTGTGCAAAAAGGTCTTGTAGATATCTTGCGTGAGGGCGCTGGAGCAGACCAGCAACTGGCAGGACAGGGTGCTCATCACGGCAGCCAGCACGGCAGCCAGCAGCACGCCGCTGATCCAGGGATTGAACAGCAGCTTGGCGACTTCCAGGAACACGAGTTCATGGTTGCCGTTGACGTTTGCCGCAATCTCGGGGCGGCTGGCAAAGAAGGCAATGCCGAAGAAGCCCACGGCCACGGCGCCGCCCAGGCACAGCACCATCCAGGTCATGCCGATGCGGCGCGCGTTGGGAATGGTCTTGATCGACTCGGCAGCCATGAAGCGCACCAGAATGTGGGGCTGGCCGAAGTAGCCCAGACCCCAGGCCAGCAAAGAGATGATGGCAATCGCCCCCTGACCCTTGAACATGTCGAAGGCGCCGCTGCGGGCGGTTTCGATGATGGCTGCGCTGGCCCCAACGCCGCCATCGGCATAGATCACCATCAGCGGCGCCAGAATCAGCGCGGTGATCATCAGCGACGCCTGGATGGTGTCGGTCCAGCTCACGGCCAGAAAGCCGCCGATGAACACATAGGCCATGGTGGCCACGGCACCCACCCACAGGGCTGTCTGGTAGTCCATGCCGAACATGGATTCGAACAGGCGGGCTCCGGCGACCACGCCGGAGGCGCAGTAGACGGTGAAGAACACCAGAATCACCAGCGCGGTGACGATGCGAAGCAGACTGCTGCCATCCTCGAAGCGGTTGGTGAAGTAATCGGGCAATGTCAGCGCATTGCCCACCTTTTCGGTATAGACGCGCAGGCGTGCCGCCACAAAGCGCCAGTTGAGCCAGGCACCGACGCACAGGCCGATGGCAATCCACGAGGCCGACAGGCCGGTGGCAAACACCGCCCCGGGCAGGCCCATGAGCAGCCAGCCGCTCATGTCCGATGCCCCGGCCGACAGGGCCGTGACCACCGAGCCCAGACTGCGCCCGCCCAGGATGTAGTCGGACAGGTTGGACGTGGCTTTGTATCCCGCCCAACCGATGAGCAGCATGCCCAGCAGGTAGATGGCAAAGGTGACGATGGTTGGCGTATTGGCGGTCATGTCGGCTCCGGATCGGCGCAGCGCCATCGGCATGTGGGTTACATGCCCGGCGAAAACAAATTCGCCAGCGGCCTCCTGGTGGGAGACCTGCTGGCGGGTATCAGTCTGCAATTGGACCAGTTATTCGACAGCCCAGTGGGGCATGTGGCTGAAAACCGTGCTACTGGTTGTCCTGCGGCGCATTCAGTGGCGCCGCAGGCGGCAGGGGTGTGCCTACGTCGCTCCAGCTTGAAGGCGCGGGGGCTTTGCTCGGTGCAGGCGCAGACATCATCTCGCCGGGAGCCAGCCCGGGGCTGCTGTCGAGGTCAGGCGGCTGGGCGCTGCTGTCGGCAGGCGCCGGCTGGCCGCCTGTCGAGGGCGGTGCGGCGGGCGTGCTCTCGATGATGTCCACCTCGCTGCCGTTGCTTCTGTTGGGCGCTGGATGGGCGGGAGCTGTCGGCGCTGTGCGATCAGGGTCGTTGCCCTCATCTGCGGGCCCGCTCCATTCCTGAACCTTGTCGCGCAGACGGCCCACGAGATCGCTCCACCAGTGGCTGGTGTTGGGCTCGGTGAACCGGGCCTTGGCATTGAGCAGCGGGCTGCGCATGGCGCGCGACATGAAGTCACCCACCATGGGCAGGGCGCTGCGCGAACCCTGGCCCCACTGGTCGCTCTTGAGCGTGATGCGTGCATCGTTGAAGCCTGCCCAGGCACCGGCCACGATCTGCGGGTGCATGAGGATGAACCAGCCGTCGGCATTGCCCTGGGTGGTGCCGGTCTTGCCGGCCACGTCGGCGCGAATGCCGTATTGCTTGCGAATCGCGCGGCCTGTGCCCTTGTCGATCACGGCGCGCATCATCTCCAGCAGACCGTAGTTCTCTTCCTCGTCCCAGACCTGATCGGGCTTGGGCGGGGTGAATTCGGCCAGCAGCTCGCCGTCGGCATTCTCGATACGGGTGACCAGCTGGGGCGGTATGTAGCGACCGGAGTTGGCAATGCTGCCGTAGGCGTTGACCATTTCCAGCAGCGTGACGGGGCTGGAGCCCAGTGCCAGCGAAGGCACGGACTCCAGCGGGCTCTGGCGCACGCCCAGGCCGCGGGCCAGCTTGATGACGCGGTCCATGCCCACTTCCTGACCCAGCTCGGCAGTGATGGTGTTCTTGGAATAGGCCAGCGCATCGCTGAGCTTCATGGGCACGCCCGTGGGCTCGACGGCATCGCTGGGACGCCATACCTCGCCGCCGGGCAGCTGGATTTCCACGGCCTCGTCCTTGCGTGTGTCCTCGGGCCTGGCGCCGCGCTGCAGGGCTGCACCATAGACAAAGGGCTTGAAGGTGGAGCCGGGCTGGCGACGCGCCTGGGCCACATGGTCGAATGCATCCTGGGCATAGTCGCGGCTGCCCACCCAGGCCAGTACGGCCGAGGTGCGCGGGTCTATGGCCAGAAAGCCGGCCTGCACGCGGGTCTTGTCCTCGCGCAGCTGCCTCATGAAGGTCTTGTCGGCCAGCAGCTTCTTGAGTGCCTCTTCCTCGCTGATGTCGGAAGGTTTGCCGCTTCTGGCGAGCCTGCGGAAGGCCTCCGTCTCGCGTACCAGCTGCAGCACCAGCGCGTTCTCTGCGCTCCAGCCGTCGCGGTGACTCCAGTTGTTGTTGGCAATGCCTTGCAGCGTATGCATCTGGCGGTTCACGGCCTGCTGCGCCCAGTTCTGCAGGCGCGAATCCAGGGTGGTGCGCACCACCAGGCCGTCGGTATAGATGTTGTAGTCGTGCTTGTCGGCCCAGGCGATCAGCCATTTGCGCAGCTGCTGGGAAAAATGCGGCGCCATGCCTGTAGGTTCTTCCTGGCGCTCGAAGTCCAGACGCATGGGGCGTTTCCTGAGGCGCTCGAACTCATCGTCCTTGAGTTCGCCGCGCTTGACCATCTGGCTCAGCACGGTGTTGCGCCGCGCAATCGCGCGGTCGGGGTTGATCACCGGGTTGTAATAGGCATTGCCCTTGAGCATGCCCACCAGCGTGGCGCTTTCCAGCACCGTGAGCCTGGCCGCCGGTTTGTCGAAATAGGTGCGCGCCGCCATCTCTATGCCATAGGCGTTGTAGAGAAAGGGCACGGTGTTCAGATAGGTTTCGAGAATCTCGTCCTTGGTGTAGAGCGCTTCGATCTTGAAGGCCGTGATCGCCTCCTTGAGCTTGCGGTTCACATTGCGGGCGCGGCCGATTTCCGTGGGATAGAGATTGCGCGCCAGCTGCTGGGTGATGGTGGAGCCGCCCTGGGGATTGCCGCCCAGCGTGTGGATGGCCGACCCCACGGTGCGCGTGAAGTCCATGCCATGGTGCTCGTAGAAGCGGTGGTCTTCGGTGGCCACGAGGGCCTTGACCACGGCGGGCGAAATCTGCTCCAGCGGCACCCACTGGCGGTTGCTGCGCTTGAACTCGCCGATCAGCTTGCCGTCGGCGCTCAGGATCTGCGCGGGTTGCTCGAGCTTGGCCTTGCGGATGTCGCTGATGCTGGGCGTGAACGGAATCAGCAGCAGCACATAGACGACAAACAGCACCGGCAAGGCTGCGGCAAACCACAGCCATTCACGCCGCGTCGGCCAGCGACGCCACCAGGGCAGGGCCGCAATGCGCTGGCCGGCAGTGCTGGCGCGAGCGCGCGTCCACAGAGCTGTGGCTTGAGCTACCCATTTTTCTTTCAATTCGTTCAAGGACAAACGCACGTTGCAAGGCAGCCCGCCAAGGGCCGCAAGAAGGCAAGACTGCGAAGAATGCCCAAAAAACAGGCGCTCTGCTTGCGGGGATCGGTTTTTCTATGGTCGCAGCCCCGGTATTGTCTCCGTGGCGCGGTTATGCAGGGTTGTTTCTAGCTGTGAGACAAGTTGCCGACTGCCTTAAGCTTGCGGCTTCGCATTGGCGGGAGAGCAGCATGGCAAACAGTGTTTATGACTTTGAAGCCACCGACATCCAGGGGCGCAGCATCCCTCTGTCGCAGTACCAGGGCAAGGTGTTGCTGATCGTGAATACCGCCAGCGCCTGTGGTTTCACGCCCCAGTACAAGGGATTGCAGGCACTGCACGAACAGTATGCGGACCGGGGCCTGGTGGTGCTGGGCTTTCCCTGCAACCAGTTCGGTGCCCAGGAGAAAGGCTCGGATGACGAGATCGCGAGCTTTTGCGAGCTGAACTTCGGCGTCAGCTTCCCGCTCATGCACAAGATCGAGGTCAACGGTGACGGTGCGCATCCGCTGTACCGCTGGCTCACCTCCGAAGCGCCGGGTGTGCTGGGCACCAAGTCCATCAAATGGAATTTCACCAAATTCCTCGTGGGCCGCGACGGGCAGGTGATACGCCGCTACGCGCCTCAGGACAAGCCCGAGAAGCTGGCCGGCGATATCCAGGCGGCTCTGGGTTGATGGACTTGCAATCCATAGCTGCCAGCGCTTGCTGGATAAGCGCTGCAGCCGTTTTTGATGCTTAGTCCTCGGACAGGGCGCTGAAGGATTGGGCCAGATGGTCAAGCAGGGCGCGCACGGCAGGCAGCTGCCCGCGGCGCGAGGCATAGACGGCGTGGATGATCTCGGGCCGCGGCTGCCAGCCCGGCAACACCTGTACCAGCGTGCCGCTGCGCAGTTCCTCGCGCACAAACATATTGGGCAGCTGAACCACTCCGGCACCCAGCACGGCAGCGTCACGCAGGGCCAGCAAGGACTGCGTCACCAGCCGTGGCTGGTGCCTGACCTCGGCGCGAACGGCGTCGGGGCCGTGCAGCACCCAGCGGTGGGTTTCCTGCACGCCGCCCATGTCCAGGCTGGGCCAGGCCGAGAGGTCCATGGGGCCGCCGGGCTGACCCAGGCGCTGCAGCAGCTCGGGTGCGGCCACCAGGCATTGCCGGCGCTCGGCCAGCGTGCGCAGCACCAGATCGCTGTCCTGCAGCGGCGGCGGGCGCACGCGCAGGGCCAGATCCAGGCCTTCGCCGACCACGTCCACGCGCCGGTTGGTCTCGTCCACCTGCAGCTCCACGCGCGGATACAGACGCATGAATTCGCCCAGCATGCGGCCCACGCGTGAGGCCAGCAGGGCCACGGGGCAGCTCATGCGCACCTTGCCGCAGGGCTCGGAATGCACCAGCGCCACCGACTCTTCGGCGGCCTCGGCCTCGGTCAGCATGGCGCGGCAGTGCTGGTAGTAGCGCTTGCCCACCTCGGTCACGGCAAAGCTGCGCGTGGAACGCAGTAAAAGCTGCGCGCCCAGGCGCTCTTCGAGCAAGGCCACGCGGCGGCTGAGCTTGGACTTGGGCAGGCCCAGGGCGCGGCCTGCAGGCGCGAATCCACCATGCTCGACCACTTGGGCGAAGTAGTAGAGCTCGTTGAGATCTGGCAGCTTCATCGTTTTAAAAATAGAACTCTGAGACTGAATATTGTGGACTACTCAAGTTATCGTTCCAAATTCATACTTTCTCCATGTTCAACGCCTGCGGTCTCCATAGGGACTGCAGGCCAGCCGCAAGGAGAAATGTCATGCTCAAGAAAATCCTGGGTGTCTACGAAGCTCCCCGCCCCCACTGGGTGGGCAACGGTTTTCCGGTGCGCTCGCTGTTCAGCTATGGCGACCACGGCAAGGCCCTGAGCCCTTTCTTGCTGCTCGATCACGCCGGTCCCCAGAGCTTCACGCCCACCACGGCGCGGCGCGGCGTAGGCACGCACCCGCACCGCGGCTTCGAAACCGTGACCATCGTCTATGAGGGCGAAGTGGCCCACCGCGACTCCACGGGCGCCGGCGGCACCATCGGCCCCGGCGATGTGCAGTGGATGACGGCGGCCTCGGGCATCCTGCACGAGGAGTACCACTCCGAAGCCTTTGCACGCAGCGGCGGACCGCTGGAGATGGTGCAACTGTGGGTCAACCTGCCAGCCAGGGACAAGATGTCCGCCCCCGGCTACCAGAACCTGCTGAATGCCGACATCCCGCAGGTCGCTCTGCCCGATGACGCGGGTCATCTGCGCGTCATCGCCGGTGACTACCGTGGCAGCAAGGGGCCCGCCTATCGCGGCCCGGCGAAAACCTTCACGCCCATCAATGTCTGGGATGTGCGGCTGAACGCCGGGGCCGCGACCGAGCTGCAGGCCCGGGTCGGCCACACGCTGGCGCTGGTGGTGCTGCACGGCACGCTGCTGGTCAACGGACAGGAGATTGCCCGCGCCGGACAGCTGGTGCATATGGATCGCGCTGCGGACAGCGTGCATCTGGAAGCCAACAGCGACGTCACGCTGCTGTGGCTGTCGGGTGAACCGATTGACGAGCCCGTGGTCGGCTACGGTCCCTTTGTCATGAACAGCGACGAGGAAATCCAGCAGGCACTGGAGGACTTCCGCAGCGGCCAGTTCGGCCGCATCCCGGCGGTCGAGCGCCATGGCGCTGCGGCCTGAGCAGGTCGCACGGTATCGAGTTTTCCCACCGGCGGGCGCGCCCGCCGGCTTTCACCCACCTCCACTCTTGAAGGAGATTCCCATGAGCCAAAAGCCTTACGTTCGCCTCGACAAAGACAATGCCGCCGTGCTGCTGGTCGACCACCAGACCGGTCTGCTGTCCCTGGTGCGCGATATCGACCCCGACAAGTTCAAGAACAATGTGCTGGCCTTGGCCGACATGGCCGAGTACTTCAAGCTGCCGACCATCCTGACCACCAGCTTCGAGAACGGCCCCAATGGCCCGCTGGTGCCCGAACTCAAGGAAAAATTCCCCACTGCCCCCTATATCGCGCGTCCCGGCCAGATCAATGCCTGGGACAACGAGGACTTCGTCAAGGCCGTCAAGGCCACGGGCAAGAAGCAGCTTATCGTCGCCGGCGTGGTGACCGAGGTCTGCGTGGCCTTCCCCGTGCTGTCTGCCCTGGCCGAAGGCTTCGAGGTGTTCGTCATTGCCGATGCCTCGGGCACCTTCAACTCCATGACCCAGCAGGCCGCCTGGAGCCGCATGGAGCAGGCCGGCGCCCAGCTCATGACCTGGTTCGGCGCGGCCTGCGAACTGCACCGCGACTGGCGCAACGACATCGAGGGGCTGGGGACTCTGTTCTCCAACCACATCCCTGACTACCGCAACCTGATCAACAGCTACACCACGCTGACCGCCGGCAAATAAGCCCTGCGGCTTCAGACCAAAGCCCGCAAGCTTTTGCAGCCTGCGGGCTTTTTGCTGTCGATTTATTGGAATTGATAGCTGCTGACGTTTGATGGGTAAGCGCTCAAGCCTGTTTTTGCTTCAATTCTGGCAGGCAGCTTGCGCTGTTCTGATCTGCGTCGTGCATGGGCTCGGCCTGAGCAAAGTTCTTGCTGTAGGCGATGCCCCAGTTGCGCATGGCGATCAGCACCGGCTGCAGGCTGCGGCCCAGCTCGGTCAGCGCATAGTCCACGCGCGGCGGCACTTCGGCATACACCGTGCGCTCGACGATGCCGGCCTCTTCCAGCTCGCGCAGCTGCAGTGTCAGCATGCGCTGGGTAATGCCGGGGATGGCACGGCTCAGCTCGCCAAAGCGCTTTTTGCCGTGCAGCAGCTGAAACAGGATGATGGGCTTCCAGGTGCCACCCATGACGGACAGCGTCACCTCCACGGCGCAGCCGCTCTTGCTGTTCAATCGTTTCATGGGCACCTCGCTGCAGTTCCAAAGTGCAAGCATCCTAGCGTCAGCCCGCATTCATGCATTGCTTACATTTTTAATACTACCCAACAAATATGTTGGTACTGGTGGTGGATGCGCATTGACGGCACCATGCAAAGCATCTGTTTCACCTCTTGAGGAGCACTCCATGAAAGTCATGCAACTGGCCGCGCCCGGCGGTTTCGAAAACCTGAAGCTTGTCGACCTGCCCGCACCTGCGGCGCCTGCTGCGGGCGAGATCCAGGTGCGCATTCACGCCAGCTCGCTCAACTACCATGACCTGGGCGTGGTGCGCCGTCCCGGCGCGGCGGCCGACGGCCGCATTCCCATGGCTGACGGCGCAGGCCTGGTCACGGCAGTGGGCGCAGGCGTGAAGGAATTTGCCGTGGGCGATGCCGTGGTCTCCACCTTCTTCCCGCAATGGCTGTCGGGCCGTCACGTGCCCTCCGACTTCCAGCTCGTGCCCGGCGACGGCGTGGACGGCTTTGCACGCGAATTCGTGAACCTGCCCGCCACCAGCTTTACCCATGCCCCCGAGGGCTGGAGCCATGCCGAGGCCGCCACGCTGACCACGGCCGGCCTCACGGCCTGGCGCGCGCTGGTGGTGGACGGCCATCTCAAGGCCGGCGACACCGTGCTGGTGCTGGGCACGGGCGGCGTCTCCATCTTTGCGCTGCAGATGGCCAAGAGCATGGGCGCCACCGTCATCGCCACCACCTCCAGCGCGGCCAAGGCCGAGCAGCTCAAGGCATTGGGAGCCGATCTGGTGATCAACTACAAGGACCAGCCCGAATGGGGCGACGCCGTTCTGGCCGCCACCGGCGGACGCGGAGCCGACATCGTGGTCGAGGTCGGCGGCCCCGGCACCTTGCCCCAGTCGATTCGCGCCTGCGCCGTGGGCGGCCATATCGCGCTGATCGGCGTGCTGACCGGTTTTGCGGGCGCCGTGCCCACGGTGGAGATGATGCGCAAGCAGCAAACCCTCAAGGGCCTGATCGTCGGCAGCCGCGAGCAGCAGCAGGACATGGTGCGCGCGCTGGAGAACTTCGGCTGGAAGCCCGTGATCGACAGCCGCTATCCGCTGGAGCAGATGGTGGCGGCCTTCGAGCATCAGGCTGCAGGCAGGCATTTCGGCAAGATCTGCCTCGAATATTGATGGCTGATGGCGCTTTGTGCGCCTGGGTTTGAGGATGATGGGGCATGTGGTTCCTGCGGTGCCACATGCCTTTCTTTTTTGATAGCTGTTGGCGCTTCTGCCTTGGGGAAAGGCTGATTTGGCTTGAGTTTTTTCTTTTAACGACATGCCCGATTGATGGACAGAGGGCGGGTCTCGGTCCGCCAGCCGACTCACTTTCTTGCTTGTGACGGAAGGCCGCCCCCAAGAAAGTAAGCAAAGAACACAGCCCCTGCTGCCCACGTCCCCTTTGCTGCGCTACGGGGCAACCTGCGCCGTCACTCTCTTGCTGCTTGCGGCAAAACTCACTGCGCGCTTTCAGCGCTCCGTTCAAACAGATTGCCGCAGATTTGAAGTTGAAGCGTCTGCACTCTACGGTGCAGCCGCCAGCACCAAGAGGCCGCCATCACAGGCGTGGGCACAAGGGGCAATACCAAATGCGGAATAGCTTCTTTGTGCTTTTGATAGCTGCTTGCGTTTGCTGAATAAGCGGTACAGCCCGATTTGCTCATAGCTCTCGCAGGCCGCCCGCATTCACCCGTGTGTCTGCGCCTGCAGCACGCGGTTCGGGCTGCGGGCATTGGCGCCGCAGAGTGCCAATGCTTTGTCTTCAAATTTGCGGCAACCTGTCTGAGCGGAGCGCGTAGCGCAAAGCGAGTTTTGCCGCACCGCAGCCTGAAATGCGTGACGCAGGTTTGCCCGCAGCGAAGCGCAGGGACGCAGACAGTCGGGGCGCATTCTTTGGGTTACGTTTCTTGTGCGAGCAAGAAAGGTAACTCGCCTGCCGGGGCGAGGCCCGGCCTCTGTCGCAGGCGACAAAAATGAATCTAGATCGATAGCTGCCAGTACTTGCTAAATAGGCGCCACAGCCCAAAAAGCTCAGTCCTCAGCCCCCAACACCACCCGCGCCGTCAAAGCAGTCCGCCCCGGCGACGACTCAATCCCCAGCAGTCCGCCGACCCGCGCAATGCGCACGGCCATGGAGCGCATGCCCACGCCCAGACCCGATGCATCCACGGCCTGCACATCAAAGCCTACGCCGTCATCCTCGATCTCCAGCAGCAACTCCTGCGCCTGCGGTTGCACCAGGGACAGGCGCACATGGCGGGCCTGGCTGTGCTTGATGACATTGGTCAGTGCCTCTTCGATCAGCCGGGTCAGAGCCAGGTATTGCAGCGCGTTAGGCGGCTGACTCCAGCTTTGCGGAAACTGCCAGTCGCAGCGCACACCCAGGGCCTCGAACAGATCGTTGAAGCGGCGGCGCAAGGGTGCCAGCCATTCCTGTGGAGTGGCTGGCACGCGCACCTGGGCCGAGGCGTTGCTGTCTATGCTCTGGCGCAGATCGTTGCGGATGAGCTTGAGCATGGACAGTACCTGGGGCCGGGTCATGGCATCGCTGCCCTGCTCGACGGAAGCAATCATATGGACCAGCTCGCCGCCCAGGCCGTCGTGCAGGTCGTGGGTCAGGCGCAGGCGCTCCTGCAGGCGCGCGTTGGAGAGCTTCTGGGCTTCCAGTTCGGCGCGCAAATGCTCGGATTTTTTCTGCTCGGTGATGTCGAAGGTGAAGCCGATCAGCGCTGTGGGCTGGCCCTGTTCGTCGCAGAGCACATGCACGACCTCCTTGACCCAGACAAAGCGGTTGTCGCTGGTCAGCGCCCGGTACTCGGCCTCGTGATCCACACCAGCCAGGCACAGCTCCACGCAGCGCGAGACGGTTTGCTCGCGCTCGTCGGGGTGGATGCGTTCGGCCCAGTCGTTCACGGTCTCCCAGCTCTCGGGGCTCCAGCCCAGCAGATCAGCGATCTGCGGGCCGATATAGCTGTATTTCTTCGTGGTCCAGTCAATCTTGAACGGAATCGCCAGGGTGGATTCCAGCAGCGTCTGGTAGAGGCCGTTGTCCGTGTCGGGTTCAAGGGTGCGCAGGCGGGGGCGGGCTTCAAGCATGGGACGCTCCTGTCAGATCGAGAAGAGGGTGGGTGGTGGGCAGCTCGTTCCAGAACCAGTAGAAATAGCCGCCTTCGGTCTGCAGCAGGGTCTGGGTTTTGACGCTGGAGCGCTCTATCCCGCGCCAGCAGGCCAGGGCCGAGTTGCGGTTACCGTGCAGATCCAGGCAGGTCTGTCCGGGCAGGCTGGGCCGGGGCGGCACATACAAGGCCATGCCGCGCGGCAGCCAGAGGTCTGCCAGGCAGATTTTCTGTTGCTCCGGCCAGTACTTTCCCACCGAAATCACCAGCGGCAGGTGCGGGTCGATGGAGGTGAAGACATGCGGGAAATCGTGATGCTCAAGGTCGGTACAGACCTTGCCCAGCAAGCGGTAGCCGGTTCCCTCATAAGGTGAGCGGTGCCCGGCAAACATGCCGTACTCATAGTCGACCAGCGAAAGATGTGGCTGGGGGCTGGTGATGCGAATTCCCTGGCCCGGCTCGATCAGCGTCATGCCGAACGCCGCTGCAGTTTGATGCGTGACTGCAATGGCTTCGTACTCGACCTGATCGGCCTGGAACTCCAGTTTGGTCTGATTGCCGTACTTGGGGTCGGGGTGGGTGGTGGTCGCAGAAAGGACGCGGTATGCGTTGCCGATGACGGCCGTGGGGTCACTGGCGGCAGGCTCAAGCAGCTGCAAGCCTGTGGGCGGCTCCGCGCAATAGTGCGGGAACCCGTGGATATTGCAGAAAAACGGTGTCTGCGACAGATCGACCGACGTCGGCGCATCTTCTTTGATGAACAGCACGGGATCAAAAAACTCTTGCGCCATTGCCTGTCACTTCACGGTGATTGATAGCAGAGATCGTTGCCCTGTGCGGAGGTACGGCACCTGCAGTCATGGGTTGCTTGATATGTCAGTCAGTGATGCAGTCTAAATCAAGGCGGTTACAAAGACCCGGGTGTGCAGGTGCTGCGGGCCAGGGCACCTGAGGGGGTCAGTGGCCGTCAAGGCAAAGTGCGCATTATTTTGATAGCTGCCGGCGCTTGATACATAAGCGATGCGGCCATGAGAGCTTCTATTTCACTAGCACCGATTCGCCAATCGCGAAGAACTGCCCGCCTGCCACATAGTGCAGGGTGCGCAGCTCGGCAGGCGCGGAGCCGAACTCCCAGTGTCCATTGCGGAACACGCGCTCGTCGGCCCAGGCGGCGACGACTTCGGCGATGAACAGGTCATAGCTTTGCTGGTTGTGCGGCTCGGGGATCAGCTTGCAGACCAGCCAGGCGGCACAGCCAGCCACAAGCGGTACAGCTAAGCCCGGTGCGTCGAAAAGCTGCACGCCATGTTTGACGAGTTTGTGGGGTTCGGTGACGGCGCTGTCCGTGCCTATGCCCACCGTCAGCGCGGCCTGGGGTACGGTGGGCAGTTGCACGGCAAAGAGGCTGCTGCCCTCGACCAGCGCACGCGTGCGCGTGGCCTTGTCGAGCACCACGCTGATCTTGGGCGGCGCGAAGTCGAGCGCGCAGGCCCAGGCAGCGCTCATGGCATTGCGCTCGCCCGCATGCTGGGCCGAGACGATGACTGTGGGGCCGTGGTTGAGCAGGCGGTAGGACTTGTCCAGGGGAACCGGGGTGAAATGGTCTGGCAGCATGGCGGGCTGAATATGGGTGACAGAAGAGGACGGCAAGCTCCCGTTACGATGGCTTGCTGATTTCCCATCTTCGCCCGAAACAGGGCTTTCCAGGAGACAACCATGTTTAGCCACATCATGCTGGGTGTAAATGATCTGGAGTCCAGCAAGCGCTTTTACGACGCGCTGCTGGGTCAGCTGGGCATTGCGCCCGGCGTTGCCAACAAGAACCGCTTCTTCTACCGCAGCCCCACGGGCGTGTTTGCCATCTCCACGCCCATCAACGGCGAGTCGGCCAGCTCGGGCAATGGTGCGACCACGGGCTTTCTGGCCCAGTCCACCGATCAGGTGAATGCGGCCCATGCGGCAGGCCTGGCAGCGGGTGGTGTGTCGATCGAGGACGCGCCGGGCTGGCGCGGCGACTCCATGTATCTGGCCTATCTGCGCGACCCAGACGGCAACAAGATCTGCCTGGCCTATCGCCCCGCGAAGGCATGATCCAGGCTGATTGAACCAGGGCCGCGCAAGCGGCCTTTTTTGTCTTCAGTGGAGGGGATCAAAAACAGGAGCTGTCTGCGCTTGCAGGGCAAGGCCTTGAACCACGAACGGCAACATGGAGTGCGGTCATGCCCGACCTGCAAGCGGTGATGCTGTGCCCGCTGCCGGTGCAAAACCGGGGCAGGCGGCACAATGGCTGCTTTGCAGCGCGGGCGTATGTCCGGGGCCTGCACCACATTCAGTAGTTTTTTCATGACCAACACCACCACTCCTGCCGAAGACCATCTGTGCGACGCCTGTGCCGGCATTCAGCGCAACTGGCGCAAAGCCCCCGGCCATGCCGAACTGATGCAGCGCGGCAACCGCAAGGAGGAGCGCGGCTCGACCACGGCGACGGTGACCCGCTATGTCTGCGAGCGCTGCGGCACGGTGTGGGACTATGAGAACAACAAGCAGGACCAGCGCAAGGGCTGGTCCGTGGTCGGCAGAATTTAACTCCCCTGAGGCGCTGCGCGCCTTGCCCCGGCGGGGGACGAAAGCCATCGCTGCGGGGCGGCGGGGCCGCCCAGGCCCTTGCTGGCTGTCTCTTTCCTGAGTCAGCGTCGGTTTTTGAAGTTTCGGCGTCTTCGGGCGCCGTTTGTTTTTTGAAGGAGGCTGCGTGCAATCAGCAAGCAACGAGTGGTTTGACGAGGCGTATTACCAGCGCTTTTATTTTGACAAAAAGACCAGCGTGATCGATCCCGAGCACGCGCGGCGGCTGGGTGCGTTTGTCTGCTCGTATCTTGCGTATCTGCGCGTGCCCGTGCAGCGGGTGCTTGATGTGGGCTGCGGCATAGGCCTGTGGCGCGAGGCGGTGCAAAAGCACTTTCCGGGCGTGCAGTATCAGGGCGTGGAGTTCAGTCCCTATCTGTGCGAGCGCTATGGCTGGGAGCAGGGCTCGGTGGTGGATTGGCAGCCCAAAGATGGCCAGCCTTTCGATCTGGTGATCTGCCAGGGCGTGCTGCCCTATCTGAGTCCGACTGACCTGAAAAAGGCGCTGGCCAATCTGGGCCGGCTGTCGCGCGGCGGGCTCTACATCGAGGCTGTGGCACGCGAGGACTACGAGCGCGACATCATCGACGAGGAACTGACCGACCCGCGCCTGTATCGCCACCGCGCCGAGCTGTACCGCCGCGGCCTGCAGCCTCACTTCAAGGAGCTGGGCGGCGGCGTATGGCTGAGTCGTCAGGCCGATATGCCGCTGTTCGAGCTGGAGTGCGTTGGGGGCTGAAGCCTCTGGTTCTTGGTGATTTCGGGGCCTGCACCTATATTGCGGGGCTTGCGAACTCACAAGGATATGCCGATGCCTCATCGCTGGATCAAACGCTGCGGAGTCTGGACCGCTGCCATGGCTGGCGCTGCCTTGCTTCTGGCCTGCTCGGACTCCAAGACCGAGGGCGCCGCGCCCTCGGCACAGGCCCCCGCAACTGCGCCAGCCCCTGCGCCGGCACCGCCTGCCGCAGAAGCCAGGCGTGTGATCGACCAGTTGTTTAGCACCGAGACCATAGGCATGAATCTGGCCTATGTGCAAAAGATCGCCGGCCCGGCCATGCGCTCGGAATTCCACCGCCACCAGTTCCGCACCGACGGCTGCGATATCACCCTGGTCAGCGACGAGGCCGACAAGGTGATCGAGTCTGTCGAGATCGATATCGCACCCAGCTGCAATCTCTCGCTCAAGAGCGTGCTGAACGTGTCCGAGGGCCAGCCCGACATCAAGCTCGGCGATCTGACTTTCGGCAGCTTCGAGCCCTTGCTGGACAGCCGTTACTACGCCGACTGCCTGACGCTGTGCGGCAATGCCGCCGACCCTGTGGTGTATCTGGAGGCCAAGGGTTCGCGCCTGACCAACTTCATCAATTATTCGGTGCAGGCCCCCATGGTGGACGGCAAGGTGCTGGATGCGACTGCCGCCTGGCGCGATGCCATGGTCAAGGCAGAGTCCGACGACTATGTGCTGGACACGCGCTTCAACTGCGAGCCGGATCGCTTCAGGAATGTGATTTCCGCCGGACTCAGGAATGCCAGGCCCACGGTGTTCAGTTTTGGCCGTGGTCCGACCTTTGAGCAGGGCGACTGCGACTAAGCGGCGCTCCTGCAGCATCAGCACTGGATTTGGCAAAGGCGGGACAATCCGGGCATCTGTCCGAACCTGCTGGTGTCTGTCTTGCCCGCTTCCACGCCTTTGTCCTCCGCCACTCTGACTCCGCAGAAAAGCGTTGCCTCCACGCTGTCTCCGCATGCCGTCTCGCGCTTGCGCCAGGCGCGGCTGGCGCGCAGCACGCGTCCGTTTCTGGCGCGTGGCGGCCCCAAGGGCGAGCGCTGCGAGGGCTGCCGTTTGCGCCCCTCCCTCTGCATGTGCGCGCTGCGCCCCGAGTTGGCCACGCGCGCGGCCTTCTGCCTGCTGATGCATGATGCCGAGCCGCTCAAACCCAGCAACACGGGCTGGCTGATTGCCGACGTGGTGCAGGACACCCATGCCTTCGGCTGGTCGCGCACCGAGCTGGACCCCCAACTGGAGGCCTTGCTGGCCGATCCGCAATGGCAGCCCTATGTGGTCTTCCCCGGTGAATATGCAGAGCCTGCAGAGCGTGTGCTGGAGACGCTGGACGGCGGCGACAGCCGTGCGCTGCAGCCCGGCAGACGCCCGCTGTTCATACTGCTGGACGCGACCTGGTCGGAGGCGCGCAAGATGTTTCGCAAAAGCCCGTATCTCGATGGCTTTCCCGTGCTCAGCCTGCACCCGGATCTGATCTCTCGCTACCAATTGCGCAGATCCAAGCGCGACGACCATTTCTGCACCAGCGAGGTGGCGGCGCTGTGTCTGGAGCTGGTGGGCGATGCCGGCGATGTGCAGGCCGGCCAGGTACTGGAGAGCTATCTGGGGGTGTTTACCGAGCGCTATCTGCAGGCCAAGCACCAGCAGCCGGTCGATGAGGCCAGCAGCGCCCACCAGCGCCTGCGTGAACTGATGGGGGCCGCCCCCGCCAAACGCGACGCATGAAGCGCAGTGCAGGCATAAGCATTCCACTCAAAGCAATAAGCGAACAAGGACAATCGGGCCAGGGCCTCATGACTGCATGAGGTGTGTGCCGGATCGGGTTGGTGATGAGCGCCGATGACCAGGGGTCTCGGCGCTTTTGTTTTTGGGAGTGGGTGATGGGCATGTCCTTGAAATGGGTTGGGCTGGCAGCAGCGCTGGTATGTGCGGGTTCGGCCATGGCTGCGGGCAAGACTGAAGCGGCGAGTTCCACTATCGGTGCCAATATCGACACGGCCGTGGATCTGTCCGCATCGCCCACGCTGCAGCGCTGGCAGGCCGGCGGCACCGTGGTGCTGGGCGTGCGCGAAGCCGCTGTCCCCATGTCCTACGCGATCGGTGCCAACGAGAAGTTCGTCGGCTATCACATGGACCTCTGCGAGCGCGTGGTGCATGCGATCGCGCCCAAGGCCCAGATCAAGTACATGGTGCTGACGCCGCAGAACACCATGCCGCTGATCAACAACGGCACGGCCGATTTCAATTGCGCCAGCATGACCAACAACCTCACGCGCCAGAAGCAGGTGGCGTTTGGTTTGACCACCTATGTCAGCGAGGTGCGCATGGCCGTGCGTGCCGACTCGGGCATCACCTCCTTCAAGCAGCTGCAGGGGCGTAATGTGGGCGCCATCACGGGCACGACGGCGGTGCAGATTCTGCGCAAATACGCCAACGACAACGAGCTGAACTTCAAGACGCTGATGAGCAAGGACCAGTTCGAGAGCTTTCTGATGCTGGAGTCGGGCCGCGTCGATGCCTTTGTGCTGGACGACAACATGCTGGCCGGCGTGATCGGTCAGAGCAAGAATCCCAAGGGCTACAAGATCGTGGGCGAGGTGATTGGTGCCGAGCCGATTGCCATCCAGTTCAGCAAGAACGACCCGCAGATCAAGAAGGCCGTGGACGGCGCCATCTTGCAGATGATCCGCTCGGGCGAGATGCACAAGCTCTACGCCAAGTGGTTCATGCAGCCCATTGCGCCCAAGAACGTGAATCTGAACCTGCCCATGGGCGAGGTGCTCAAGAAACAGCTGGCCGCGCCCAACGACACGCCGCTGGAGCAGTTCGTATTGCCCCAATAAAGCACTGGAGCGGCGCCAGTCGATAGACTGCATGGCAAACCTCAAGGGGAATGATTGCCGTGCTGGAGTACCTGGTCTATCCGCTGATTGCGCTGCTGTTCGTGGCAGTCTTCACGCGCGAGGTGATTGCGCCCGCCTCGCGCAATCTCTGCGACCGGCGCTGGCTGATCTACAGCAGCGCCCTGGGCGCGCTGACGCTGGTCTGCACGCTGGCGCTGGGCTGGTTGCTGGAGGAGCGCATTCGCCAGCATGCGCTGCTGGATGTGGGCGCACGCTGGAACCCGCTGCTGGTGGGGCTGCTGAGCTTTTTCATCACCAGCTTTGTCTTTTACTGGTGGCATCGCGCCACCCATGCCTCCGATCTGCTGTGGCGCGTGTTTCACCAGCTGCATCACAGTGCGCGGCGCATCGAGGTGCTGACCTCGTTCTACGCCCATCCGCTGGACTCCTGCGCTGCCATGCTGCTGAGCGTGATTTCCAGCTACTGGGTGCTGGGTGCCAGCCCGGCGGCGGCGGCCGTGGCCCTGGGACTGACGGCGGCCTTCGACCTGTTCACCCATGCCGACATGCGCACGCCGCGCTGGCTTGGCTATGTGTTGCAGCGCCCGGAAATGCATACCGTGCACCATCAGCATGGCCACCATGCGCAGAACTACGGTCTGCCGCTGTGGGACATGCTGTTCGGCACCTGGACCAACCCCGCCGAGCGCGCGCAGAAGCTGGGCTTTGATGACGACAAGTCCGAGCGCGTGGCCGAGATGCTGCTGTGGCGCGATGTTCACCAGAGTGCGCCCGTCTGCGGGCGCCGTAAGTCATCCTGAAGCTTCTAATTTGATAGCTGATGATGCCGATGGGTGGAGCTCGGCATGCTGTTTTTGTTCTTAATTGTTAACACAGCTTGCCAAGACCCTGCCAGAGCCTGGCAAGCTCTGCCCCTGGTTTGGGACGGCGGCAAAAATCTGTTCAAATTGGCCCGGTCTGTTCACCTGTCAACAGACGCCAAGCCGTCTGGCTGTGGGCATCCATAACAATCTGCCGTCTCACCGTCAGTGAGCTGAAGCAGACAAATCGCCTGCCAGGTTCCGGCACCCCCGAGCGCGTTTTCATGCGCTCAGTGACCCCCGGGTCGCTGCAAAGAGCTGTTACTGCCTCTTTGCTCAAACTCTGAATACTGCTTCAGCCATGTCTTGTGCATGGCTGTGATTGTTTGTCTGCAAGCCCGGCCCGTGCCTGGGCGAAAGGAAAGGTGTCCGGTTTTGGTGGAGTCGGCGTTCAAGCTGCGCTACAACCCAGCGCTCGATGGATTGAGAGGCATAGCCATTGTGCTGGTGCTGCTCTCGCATGCACATGCCCCGATGTTCGATGGCGCCTTCTTCGGCGTCGATCTGTTCTTCGTGCTCAGCGGCTTTTTGATCACCTCCTTGCTGCTGATGGAGTATCGGCAGCATGGCAAGCTCGATTACTGGCGCTTTTACCGTCGCCGCTTCTTCCGGCTCATGCCTGCGCTGGCGCTGTTCCTTGGAGCCTACTGTGTGTTCGCGCCTTTTATCTGGCCCGATCTCACGGACATCTATTCGGACGCCCTGGTCTCCATTCTCTATCTGGCCGATTATGGCATTGCCTTCTTCGACAGTCCCGACACGCTGCTGCACATGTGGTCGCTGTCGGTTGAGGAGCATTTCTATCTGATCTGGCCGCCGCTGCTGGTTCTGCTGCTGCGCAAGGCCACGCCTGGCCGAGTCTGGGCGCCGCTTGCGGCGCTGTGGCTGCTGAGTACGCTGTGGCGCATCTTCTGGGTGGTGCAGGGCCAGCAGTTCTACGAAATCTTTTTCCGCTTCGACACGCGGGCCTCGGGTTTGCTGGCCGGCGCCTTGCTGGCGGCGCTGATGATGGAGCGCCCGCAATGGGTAGAGCGTCTGCAGTCGCTGCGCGCCTACACCATGTGGTTTGTGCTGGCCGTGCCGCTGATCATGGAGCTGGAGTGGGACAAC
>Ga0268257_1000834_pt1 | contig 30890 bp, 27 predicted proteins | sample AgamicAtPrz_FD_200249 | JGI IMG/M metagenome (GOLD analysis project Ga0268257, IMG submission 200249) | Agave microbial communities from Guanajuato, Mexico - At.P.rz (v2) (version 3) | ecosystem: Host-associated > Plants > Phyllosphere > Phylloplane/Leaf | place: Guanajuato, Mexico | collected... | reverse complement strand
CTACCGGTGGCTCCGAAGGCTACCTGCCGCCTGAACACTATGACCAGATCTTCACCGCTCACGGTGTGATCATGATCATCTTCATGGCGATGCCGTTCTTCACCGGCCTGATGAACCTGGCGGTTCCTCTGCAGATCGGTGCACGTGACGTTGCCTTCCCGTTCCTGAACTCCCTGAGCTTCTACCTGCTGCTGGCAGGCGTGCTGCTGGTCAACATCTCGCTGGGCGTTGGTGAATTCGCCAAGACCGGCTGGGTTGCCTATCCGCCGCTCGCGGGCATCCAGTACAGCCCTGGGGTGGGTGTCGACTACTACATCTGGGCGCTACAGCTATCCGGATTGGGTACGACGCTTACCGGCGTGAACTTCCTCGTCACCGTGATGAAGATGCGCGCACCTGGCATGAAGCTGATGGACATGCCGATCTTCACCTGGACCTGCACCTGGGCCAACGTGCTGATCGTGGCTTCCTTCCCGATCCTGACCGCTGCACTCGCTCTGCTGACTGTTGACCGTTATCTGGACTTCCACATCTTCACCAACGAGCTTGGTGGGAACCCGATGATGTACGTCAACCTGTTCTGGGCGTGGGGTCACCCTGAGGTTTACATCCTGATCCTGCCGGCCTTCGGTGTGTTCTCGGAAGTTACCTCCACCTTCTCCGGCAAGCGTCTGTTCGGCCACCACTCGATGATCTACGCATCGGGCGCCATCGCCGTGCTGGGCTTCGCTGTATGGCTGCACCACTTCTTCACCATGGGTGCCGGCGCCAGCGTCAACACCTTCTTCGGCCTGGCGACGATGCTGATCTCCATTCCGACCGGTGTGAAGCTGTTCAACTGGCTGTTCACCATCTACCAGGGCCGTCTGCGCTTCACCGCGCCGATCATGTGGACCCTGGGCTTCATGATCACCTTCTCCATCGGTGGCATGACTGGCGTTCTGCTGGCTGTTCCAGGTGCTGACTTCGTGCTGCACAACAGCCTGTTCGTAATTGCTCACTTCCACAACGTGATCATCGGTGGTGCGGTATTCGGCTACATCGCCGGCTTCGCCTACTGGTTCCCGAAAGCCTTCGGTTTCACCCTGAACGAGAAGTGGGGCAAAGCTGCCTTCTGGTTCTGGATCTCGGGCTTCTACGTAGCGTTCATGCCGCTGTACGCCCTGGGCTTCATGGGCATGACCCGTCGTCTGAACCACTCCGACAACCCACTGTGGGAACCCTACCTGTACGTAGCCGTTGTCGGCGCCGTGCTGATCCTGTTCGGTATCGCCTGCCAGCTGATCCAGCTGTACGTATCGGTTCGCGACCGCAACCAGAACCTGGACGTGACCGGCGACCCATGGGGCGGCCGTACCCTGGAATGGTCGACTTCGTCGCCACCTCCGTTCTACAACTTCGCCCACATGCCTGAGAAGGTTGGCCTGGATGCCTGGCACGAAGCCAAGGAAGCCGGCGTTGCCTACAAGCCTGCGGCCAAGTACGAAGCGATCCACATGCCGAGCAACACCTCTACCGGTTTGTTCATGGGCCTGTTCCTGACCGTCTTCGGCTTCGCCTTCATCTGGCACATCTGGTGGCTGGTTGGCGCGAGCCTGGTTGCAACCATCGCTGTCTTCGTTCGCCACGCTGCGCGTGACGACCAGGGCTACATGGTTCCGGCCGAAGAAGTGGCGCGCATCGAAGGCGAGCGCATGAAAGCGCTGGCCAAAGCAGGTGCTCTGCCTGCCGGCGCACGTGTCGAATCGTTTGAGCGGGTGTAATCAATGTCCAGTCAAGTAATGCACGGTGCTGCTCATGGTCACGACCATGGGCATGACGACCACCACCACGACTCGGGCCAGATGACCGTACTCGGTTTCTGGCTGTACCTGATGACCGACTGCATCCTGTTTGCGTCGCTCTTCGCCACCTACGCGGTGCTGTCCGGCAGTTTTGCCGGCGGCCCGTCGGGTCATGACATCTTCCAGCTCGATTTCGTAGCTGTTGAAACGCTGTTCCTGCTGCTGTCCTCGATCACCTTCGGCTTCGCCATGCTGAAGATGTTCGATGGCAAGAAAGCTGGCGTACTGGGCTGGTTGGCTGTGACCTTCCTGTTCGGTGCAGGCTTCATCGCGATGGAAATCTACGAGTTCCATCACCTGATCGCCGAGGGCTTCGGCCCGCAGCGCAGTGGCTTCCTGTCGGGCTTCTTTGCCCTGGTAGGTACCCACGGTCTGCACGTGACCGCCGGCCTGATCTGGATGGCAATCATGATGTACCAGATCAACAAGCACGGCATCACGCCGACCGCCAAGACCCGCATGAGCTGCCTGAGCCTGTTCTGGCACTTCCTGGACGTGGTCTGGATCTGCGTATTCACCGTCGTCTACCTGCTGGGAGTTCTGTAATGGCTAACGCACACGACACTCATCACGAAGGTAACCACGGCAGCGTCAAGTCGTACATGATCGGCTTCATCCTGTCGATCATCCTGACTGCGATCCCGTTCGGCCTGGCCATGTCGCCAAGCCTGCCGAAGAACCTGACCGTTCTGATCATTGTTGCCATGGCCGTGATCCAGGTAGTAGTGCACCTCGTGTACTTCCTGCACATGGACCGCTCGAAAGAGCAACGCAACAACGTTTCGACGTTCCTGTTCACCACTCTGGTGATCGCTCTGCTTGTCGGCCTGTCGCTGTGGATCATGTTCAGCATCCACTTCGAAATGTTGGCCAAGTGAGGTAAGACTGCATGTCCGTTAAGCACTTTATCCAAATCACCAAACCGGGGATCATTTTCGGTAACGTGCTTTCCGTGGCAGGCGGTTTCTTCCTTGCCTCGAAGGGCCATGTGGATTTCGCCCTGTTCCTGGCGGTGGTGATCGGTACTTCGCTGGTGGTCGCGTCCGGATGCGTGTTCAACAACTGCATCGACCGTGACATCGACCACAAGATGGAGCGCACCAAGAACCGCGTCATGGTCCAGGGCGGCATGTCGCTGCCCCTCGCGCTGATCTACGCCACCCTGCTCGGGGTGGCGGGTTTCAGCCTGCTGTATGTCCAGGCCAACCCGCTGTCGGCGTTCTGTGCGCTGATCGGCTTCATCGTCTACGTCGGTTTCTACAGCCTGTGGCTGAAGCGTAAATCGGTGCACGGCACCTTGGTCGGCAGCCTGTCTGGTGCCATGCCTCCGGTGATCGGCTATTGCGCCGTCAGCAACAGCTTCGACCTGGCTGCGGTTACCCTGCTGGTGATGTTCAGCCTGTGGCAGATGCCGCACAGCTTCGCCATCGCCATCTTCCGCTTCAAGGATTACAGCGCTGCCAACATTCCGGTCCTGCCGGTGGCACGTGGCATCCTCGCGGCGAAGAAGCAGATCGTGCTGTACGTGCTGGCCTTCGTGCTCGCGACCCTGATGCTTACCCTTGGCGGTTACGCCGGCCTCGGCTACCTGGCCGTGGCAGCAGCCATGGGCCTGTACTGGCTGTACATGGCCTGGGGTGGCTACAAGGCCGAGGACGACAGCAAGTGGGCCCGCAAGGTGTTCGGCTTCTCCATCCTCACCGTCACTGCCCTGAGCGTGATGATGGGTGTGGACAGCCAGACCGCTGCGGACGTGCTGATGACATACGCACGCTGATACTGCTGCCTGTTTCACGAAAACCCCGGCCACTGTGCCGGGGTTTTTTTATGGGTGTTTTCCTTGATTTCGAGCGTAGCGCGCTCACTGTGGGAGCGGGTTTACCCGCGAAGAGGTCGAGCCTGAAAACATAAAATTCATATTTTCAAAAAATACATCTGAAAAAATATAACAAAACAGGAAATTGTCCTTTACAGACATCCTGTGTCGGCACTATCTTCTGAATCAGGCCGCTACATCGGCCGGCGTCGCTCGGACGGTTCCGGGCGCTTACGTACTCAGAGGAAGCCATGGCCAACCCAGGTTCGCCGCGCCGCTTTGCGCGCATCGATCGTCTCCCCCCTTACGTCTTCAACATCACTGCCGAGCTCAAGATGGCTGCCCGCCGCCGTGGCGAGGACATCATCGACCTGAGCATGGGCAACCCCGATGGCGCAACCCCGCCGCACATCGTCGAGAAGCTGGTGCAGGTCGCCCAGCGTGAGGACACCCACGGCTACTCCACCTCCCGCGGCATCCCGCGCCTGCGTCGGGCCATCTCCAACTGGTACAAGGAACGCTACGAGGTCGACATCGACCCGGAAAGCGAAGCCATCGTCACCATCGGCTCGAAGGAAGGCCTGGCACACCTGATGCTGGCCACCCTCGACCAGGGCGACACGGTGCTGGTGCCCAACCCCAGCTACCCGATCCATATCTACGGGGCGGTGATTGCCGGTGCCCAGGTGCGTTCGGTGCCGCTGGTGCCGGGTGTGGACTTCTTCAACGAACTCGAGCGGGCCATCCGCGAGTCGATCCCCAAGCCGAAGATGATGATCCTCGGCTTCCCGTCCAACCCCACCGCTCAGTGCGTGGAACTGGACTTCTTCGAGCGCGTGGTGGCATTGGCCAAGCAGTACAACGTGCTGGTGGTGCATGACCTGGCCTACGCCGACATCGTCTACGACGGCTGGAAAGCCCCGTCGATCATGCAGGTGCCGGGGGCCAAGGACATCGCGGTGGAGTTCTTCACCCTGTCCAAGAGCTACAACATGGCCGGCTGGCGGATCGGCTTCATGGTCGGCAACCCCGAGTTGGTCAGTGCCCTGGCGCGGATCAAGAGCTACCACGACTACGGCACCTTCACCCCGCTGCAGGTGGCTGCCATTGCAGCACTGGAAGGCGACCAGCAGTGCGTGCGCGACATCGCCGAGCAATACCGCCAGCGCCGCAACCTGCTGGTCAAAGGGCTGCACGAGCTGGGCTGGATGGTCGAGAACCCCAAGGCCTCGATGTACGTGTGGGCGAAGATTCCACCGGAGTACGCGCACCTGGGCTCGCTGGAGTTCTCCAAGAAGCTGCTGGCCGAGGCCAAGGTATGCGTGTCGCCGGGGATCGGCTTTGGTGATTATGGTGATGACCATGTGCGCTTTGCCCTGATCGAGAACCAGGACCGTATTCGCCAGGCGATTCGCGGGATCCGGCAGATGTTCCGGGCTGATGGGGTGGCCCGCAAGTAAGCTGTTGGGGCCGCTTTGCGGCCCATCGCGACACAAGGCCGCTCCTACAGGGACCGCGCAGTTTTCGAATCCTGCGCGGTCCCTGTAGGAGCGGCCTTGTGTCGCGATGGGCTGCAAAGCAGCCCCGACTGACTCAAAGGCGAGTTTTCCACCTGCATCCCACCGATTGATCTACCTATTTTTCTGCACTCATTTCTCACCACAGAGACCCACAAATGAGTGTTTTCACCGCCTACTTCTGCGGCACCGGTTCCCACCGCTTCGACGACGCCAACCCCAACTTCTGGAATGGCGAGCTGGTCTCTACCCTGGCCAGCAATGACCAGGGCCGCGAATTTGCCCACTGGATCGCCGTTGACGGCCCCGGCAGCGGCAACCTCCAGGACGACAACCTGTTCGTCGAGCCCGGCGGCTACTTCAACTGGACCGGCCAGTTGTTCGGCCGCGGGTGGGAAGAGAACGTCAACCATGTGCTGCAGGTGATCAAGGGTGAAAGCAGCTGGCAGCGCACCGAGCTGAGCGAGGAGGAGTACGAGCGCCTCAAGGATGCTGGCGTACCCATTCCGGATATTTCCTCCACAGCCTCCTGGTTCTGGCGCACCTACGACTACGGCGAGCGCCATCCAACACCGCAGGAGTTGCAGGAGCGCATCATCGGCGTGTTCCGCAAGCCGCGCTTGCCGACCCAGGTGAATCTGGTGGGCTGGAGCAGGGGAGGGATCAGTTGCCACATGCTGGCCAACGCCATGGCGCAGGACGCTGTATTACGGCATGTACCCGTCAATATCTTCGTCATCGACCCGGTGCCAGGTATCGGCAACCTGCAAAGCCAGCGGGTAACCCTGGCGGGCAATGTCCGCGAGTACGTGGGTTTCTATTCACGGGACGAACGATCCAAAGGTTTCGCCTGTGTGATCCCCTCGGTCGAACCGGATACGCGGATGTGCATCTACCCCATGCCAGGCCGGCATGCCACGTTGGTGGGCAACGCCTCCGTCGACGGTGCGGGTGACGGCAAGGTACTGGCGGAGCCGGGGTTGATCGTTCGCCATTTTGCCGAGGTCTGCCTGACCCGCTGGGGTGTGCAACTGGACAAGCGCCTGTCCCTGAGTGACCGCCAGTTGATGCGATATCACATGGTCATGGCCGCTGCCGAAGGGCGTTACAAGGCCATGCGTAGCGAGTCGTATACCGTACTTACCGAGGGCGAAGATGACGACCGCTTGGTGTATTGCGGCGAGGCCTGCATTCCCTTCAGCAAGGTGTGTGGTGATGGCTATGAGCCGACCGAGGGCCTTGGCCAGCAGCGCTGGGATGTCACCACCTACAAGGCATTACGCTAAATTGAACGGGCGGCCGGGGAAGACGTTGGTCGCCTGTGTTCAATTGCCGGATCAGCGGCAAATATTTTTGCATTTCCCCTCTATCCAGCCGCCCCGGCTTGGATTGAAAATGGCGCCGCGGGCCAGCCCCGATAACAACAACCTTCCCTTCGTGCCATCATGTCCGAATACAACCCTTGCCTTGACTGCGGCGCCTGCTGCGGGTACTTCCGTGTGTCCTTTTTCTGGGGCGAATGCCAGTCTGCCGGGGGCCTTGTACCGGACGACCTGGTGGTACAGATCAACCCCACCCGTGTTGCCATGATCGGCACCGATGCCAAACCCTGCCGCTGCATCAGCCTGCAGGGGGAGATCGGCCAGGAGGTGGCGTGCACCATCTACGCCAACCGTTCCAGCCCCTGCCGCGAGTTCGAGGCGTCGTGGGAGGGTGGGGTGCATAACCCCAGCTGCGACGATGCGCGGGCGGCGTATGGCCTGCCACCGCTGACCCCGCCCGGGGCCAACGAGCCGCATTGGCCGGATGATGGGGCTGAGGTGGCCTGATCGTATTTCGTTAGCCTGTACCGGCCCTTTCGCGGGTGAACCCGCTCCCACAGGTATCACCGTACCCTGTAGGAGCGGGTTTACCCGCGAAAGGGCCATCAGCTGTAAGAAGATTCTGAGCTTGCAACCAAATGCTTCAGGTTGCCAGGGATTAGGAATTATCCTACGGCCTCAGTCGGATGCCGTCTGATAGGCAAGTAGCTACCTCAGAGATAACGTTTCGGCGTCGTCACAATTGGCGATCGGGTGTGAGAAGCCCGGTGTTTCGAGATGGCTTGCCAGTTATGGCAGCCGTGCGCGTGCAGACTTCGGTCTGGCCGGTGCCTCGGACACTGGTCTTCTCACCTCGCGTACGGCTGCCACCTTATCTGTGAGAAGGATGCGAGTGGTTGCCTCTGAAAATATTTCCGAGATGACTATGAAAAAACTTGTACCTGATCCACCCATTACTGACCTTACTTACCAAGCCGCGAAGTCCCAGGCTACCCAGGTCATGGACATTCTCTCCAACACCATCCTCCAATACCTCGACGCAGAAGCCCCGGACCTGCGTTCCACTCTTCTCGAAAACATGTCGACGCAAACTGCCCTGTTGCACGCCTTGTTAGCCCACATAAAGGCGCAGGAGGCCCAGGCATGAGCGACCACCTCAAATCCCGCACCACCGTAGGTGCGGAGAAATTCCTTGAGCTGTACCGGATAGAGCCGGGTGTACCGCTTGATCTGGCATTCGATGAATTGTCGGTGCTGATCGGCTGTATCAAGCATTTGAACGAAGAGGCCGAGATGGAGGGCGACAAGATCGCCGGCAGCGCGGCACGTATTCTCAGTGCCATGGCCAAGGCGTTGGTCAATGACATGGAACTGGGATTGAATCGGGGCGCCTGAACGATTTTTGGGGCCGCTTTGCGGCCCATCGACGCGGTTCGTCGCCACGACAAGCCAGCTCCCACAAGGTCTCCACAGGCCTCATGCGCAGTGATTAACCGTGGGAGCGGCCTTGTGTCGCGAAAGGGCTGCAAAGCAGCCCCGGGATGCTTGAACCGATCGCTTGACGTTAAACTGTCATCTCCTCAGCAATGGACAGGAGATCCGGCGTGACCCCACCCCGCAGTTTCCCCAGTGACCTCTGCCTCGACAGCCCGCGTCTGCAATTGCGCCCCATGCGCCATGCCGATGCCGCGCAATGGCTGGCGATCATGGCCGACCCCGAGGTCATGCGCTACTGGCACCATGCACCTTGGCAAAACCTGGCCGAAGCCGAAAGCGCCCTGGCCGCCGACCGCGAAGCCTATGCCAATGGCGACCAGCTCAAGCTTGGCATGTACCGCCGTGACAACGGCGAACTGATCGGCATGGTCCAGCTGTTCAACATCGACGATGTATCCCGCCGTGGTGAAATCGGCTACTGCCTCGCCAGCGCGGTGCAGGGCAGGGGCTACATGGACGAAGCACTGACCTGCTTCATCGACTACCTCGCCCACACCCTGCACATGCGCCGCCTGGAAGGCGAGATCGACCCACGCAACCAAGGTTCGGCACGCACTCTGGAGCGCCAGGGCTTCGTGCTGGAAGGCACATTGCGTGCGCGTTGGTGCGTTGCCGGCGAGTTGTCCGATTCGGGTATTTATGGCCTTTTGCTAGAGCCCCCGGTTGCATAGGAAGTAGATCTCTTGCCAGTTTTTTACCTGAGCGCCAGCCTGCTGCTGTATCTGCTCGCATTGTTCTTCGATGGCGCGCTGATGAGTGGCGACCGCCACATGCCGGCCCTGCAGATGCTGTTGTATGGGCCCTGGGGCATGCCCTTCGGTCTGTACCAGTGGTTTGCCAACCCGCTGCTGGCCCTGGCGGTCCTTGCCCATCGACGCTTTCGCCGGCTGGCATTGCTGGTCGGGGTGGTGGCTGTGTATCTGGCGGCCAGCAGCTTTGGAATTGACCGCCTGCCGGACAATCAGAGCTATGAATTTCATGACCTGGCCGGTTTCGGTGCCGGTTTCTACCTGTGGCTGGCGGCAATGGTGGTGTTTTGCGTGGGCCAGGCCTGGCATTGCTGGAGGGCACGTAGCGCCGACGACATGCCGGGCTGGAGCTGGCTGGATGTGGTGTTGATCGCGGCGCTTGGCGTGGCGTTGTATGCGGCAACGCAGATGCCGTCGCTGCGCTTCGAACCGGGCAAGGTACTGATGCCGCCGGAACAGCCACAGACGCTGTGATACCCACAAGCAGGGTTTATGACCAAGTATTTGGCTTGCCTACCGCGATGGCAATTGCGGGTTCCATGTGCAGGCCAGTGGCGGGACCATGGCGCAGCTGGAAGGTGGGACCTGTGTGATGAGCATGACCCGAGACCGCGCGGCGGAGCTGGAGCGGGTGCTCAGCCCTGGGCAGTGAGGTTGTCTGTACTGGCCTCTTCGCGGGTAAACCCGCTCCCACAGGTATTTCGCAGGCTTTGGGATCACGCTGTACCTGTGGGAGCGGGTTTACCCGCGAACACCGGCAACGCCGGTGCCATTCACCGCGCTTCTACTTGCGCGGTTCGCGCAGCGCCCGGGCCTTGAGGTACTCGCGCACTTCCACCGCATCCCCGGCAAACTCGATACGCTCTGCCTTCGCTGCACGCTGGTAGGCATACATCGGGTCGTAATACTCGCCCAGCAAGCTTTCGATGAAGACCCGGTGCAACTCCACCGAACCACTGCGCTGCTGTTCTTCCAGCGCCTGGCGCAGGATTTCCGACAGCCGCTGATGGCGCTCGCCGCCGAGGCGCTTGTGAATCCTGCCCATGCTCTGCAGAAGCGTCTCGGCAAACAGTCGAAGGCCATCTTCTTCACCATGCAGGCTGACGAACTCGGCGCTCAGGTCGATCACGTAGTCGCGCAGGATACGCTCCACGCGGTTGGCCAAACTGTCTTCCAGCCACACCAGTGGGTATTGCTGCATGCCCTGGTACAACTCCAGCGGTACGGTGCAACTGCCCACGATTCGGCCTTCGTCTTCCAGCACGAACTGCTCGATACCCCGGGCGCGTTTTTTCAACACGTCTATGGCCAGCCTGTTCTCGAAGTCGATCTGCGCTGGCTGTGCAGTGGCGCGCTTGCCAAAGCTGGAACCGCGATGGTTGGCGTAGCCCTCCAGGTCCAGCTCGTTGTCCAGCAGGTGCAGCACGTCGGTCTTGCCGGTGCCGGTCAGGCCGCCCACGAGCACGAAATCACATTGCGCGACCGCCTGTTGGGTAGTCTCCAGCAGGAAGTGGCGCATGGCCTTGTAGCCGCCCTCGACGAGGGGGTAGTGGATGCCCTTCTCATCGCGCAGCACTTTCTGCACAAGATGCGAGCGCAGGCCGCCACGGAAGCAGTACAGGTAGCCTTCCGGGTGATCCTCGGCGAACTTTGCCCAGGCCTCCAGACGTGCCTGCTTGATCTCGCCGCTGACCAGCTTGTGGCCCAGAACGATGGCTTCAGCCTGGCCCTTCTGCTTGTAGCAGGTGCCGACCTTTTGCCGCTCCTGGTCATTCATCAGCGGCAGGTTTACGGCACCGGGGAAGGCGCCCTTGGCAAATTCGACAGGTGCACGCATGTCCATCATCGGCACATCGTCGAGGAACAACTGGCGGAAGTCGGTGCAGTCGGGGCGCATCAGATCACCTCGACCGCGTGGCTCTGTCGCTCGACCAGCTTGCCGATCGGTGCCAGCTGCAGGCCCAGTTCGGCGGCCACCGCCAGGAACTCGGCTTCACCTTCCGGGGTAACCGCCACCAGCAGGCCACCGCTGGTCTGCGGGTCGCACAGCAGGTGCTTCTGGTCGTCGCTCAGGGCGCCGATCTTGTGGCCGTAGCTGTCGAAGTTGCGCAGGGTACCGCCGGGGATGCAGCCCTCGGCCAGGTAGTGGTCGACGCTGGGCAGGCGTGGGACGGCGGCATAGTCCAGGTGTGCGGTAAGGCCACTGCCTTCGGCCAGTTCCACCAGGTGGCCGAGCAGGCCGAAACCGGTGACGTCGGTCATGGCCTTGACCCCGTCAAGCTTGCCGAAGCGGCTGCCGGGAGTATTGAGGGTGCACATCCAGTCGCGCGCCAGGCCCTGATCCTGGGTGCGCAGCTTGGCCTTTTTCTCGGCGGTGGTGAGGATGCCGATACCCAGCGGCTTGGTGAGGTACAGGTGGCAGCCTGCGCTGGCGGTGTCGTTGCGCTTGAGGTGACGCTTGCTGACCACGCCGGTGACGGCCAGGCCGAAGATCGGCTCGGGCGCGTCGATGGAGTGGCCACCGGCCAGCGGGATGCCGGCTTCGGCGCACACCGCTCGGCCACCGCGGATCACTTCGCGGGCCACTTCCGGCGGCAGCACGTTGACTGGCCAGCCGAGGATGGCAATGGCCATCAGCGGGTCGCCGCCCATGGCGTAGATGTCGCTGATGGCGTTGGTGGCGGCGATGCGGCCGAAGTCGTACGGGTCATCGACGATCGGCATGAAGAAGTCGGTGGTCGAGACCACGCCGCGCTCGTCATCCAGCGCGTACACGGCAGCGTCGTCGCGCGAGGCGTTGCCCACCCACAGTTTCGGGTCCAGGGCCTGGGCGCCGCTTTCAGCGAGGATCACATCCAGCACCTTGGGGGATATCTTGCAGCCACAGCCGGCACCATGGCTGTACTGGGTCAGGCGAATCGGCTCGCTCATGTGCACCTCAGGAGGTCAATTTGATGCGCGATTGTAGCAAAGCTGGCCTTTGCGCCTGCGCCTCTTATAATTCCCATCGTCGGCGCATAAGCCGGCCTTTCCCCGCTATTGAACCGGAGAACACCCATGCTCAAACGCCCTCTGGCGCTCGCCGCCGGCCTCGTGCTGTCTTGCTGTGCCGTTGTCGCCCAGGCTGCCGACACCCTGCGGGTCAGCGCCATCCCTGACGAAGCACCGACCGAACTGCAGCGCAAGTTCAAGCCTTTGGGCGAGTACCTGGCCAAGCAGCTGGGCATGGAGGTGAAGTTTGTGCCGGTGGCTGATTACCCGGCGGTAGTCGAATCGTTGGCTTCCAACCGCCTGGACCTGGCTTGGCTGGGGGGCTTCACTTTCGTGCAGGTGCACCTGAAGGACCCTGCCGCCACGCCGCTGGTGCAGCGTGAACAGGATGCGCAGTTCACTTCCAAGTTCATTACCGCCAACCCCGACGTGAAGAGCCTGGCCGACCTCAAGGGCAAGTCGTTTGCCTTCGGTTCCATTTCGTCCACCTCGGGCAGCCTGATGCCGCGTTACTTCATGCTCAAGCAGGACAACATCAAGCCTGAAGACTACTTCGGCCGTGTTGCCTACTCCGGCGCCCACGATGCCACCGTGGCCTGGGTGCAGGCCGGCAAGGTCGATGGCGGCGTGCTCAACGCCAGCGTGTGGCAGAAGCTGGTGGATGCCGGCAAGGTCGATACCGCCAAGGTGAAGGTGTTCGCCACCACGCCGACCTACTTCGACTACAACTGGACCGTGCGCGGCAACATGGACCCGGCGCTGAAAGAGAAGATCAAGAAAGCCTTCCTCGGCCTCGACCCGGCCAACCCGGAGCACAAGGCGATCCTCGACCTGCAGGCCGCCAGCCGCTTCATCGAGACCAAACCTGAGAACTACGTGGGCACCGAACAGGCTGCACGCGAGGCCGGCCTGCTCAAGTGACATCGACAGTGGCTTCCAACGTGGCTATTCATCTGCACGGGGCCGGGCTGCGCCATGGCCAGGTGCGTGCGCTTGATGCCGTGAGCCTGAGCATCGGTCAGGGCGAGCGCGTCGCCATCATCGGGCCTTCGGGGGCGGGCAAGTCCAGCTTGCTGCACCTGATGGCGACTGCCGTCCAGCCCAGCAGCGGGCGCCTGGAGCTGCTCGGCGAACAGCCCTGGGCGCTGTCCGCCAGGGCCCGCCAGCGCCTGCGTGCGCGGGTAGGCCTGGTGCACCAGGCACCGCCCTTGCCACCGCGCCAGCGGGTGGTGACGGCGGTGCTGGCCGGCCGCCTGGGGCAGTGGGGTGTGCTGCGCGGCCTGCTCAACCTGCTGTACCCCAGTGATGTGCCGGGGGCGCGCCAAGCCCTGGCCGAGCTGGGCCTGGCCGACAAACTGTTCGTGCAGTGCGGGCAATTGTCCGGTGGCCAGTTGCAACGGGTGGGTATTGCCCGGGCGTTGTACCAGCGGCCGCAGGTGTTGCTGACCGATGAGCCGGTGTCGGCCATGGACCCGGTGCTGGCCGACCACAGCCTGGCCTTGCTCAACCGCCACGCCCAGGCCAATGGCGTGACCCTGGTGGCGAGCCTGCATGCCGTGGACCTGGCGCTGGCGCACTTCCCGCGGGTGATTGGTATCCGCGAAGGGCAGGTGGCGTTCGACTGCCCGGCGCAAGCGGTGACCGAGCAGTTGCTGGATGCGCTGTACGCCAACGAACAACTGGCTTCACCGCCAAGCCAGGGGCCGACCCTGACCGTGCAGATTCCGCGATGCTGAAGCTCGATGCCCGCGACCCGGCGCTGCTGCCGCGGTTGCTGCTGACCCTGCTGGCGGTGGCGGTGCTATGGCCTGGTATCCGGTTGAGCGAACTGAACCCCGGGGTGTTGCTGCAGGCAGAGAATCGCCAGCAGATCGCCAGTTTCACCAGTGCCTTCTGGCCACCGGCACACGATGCCGATTTCCTTTCGCTGCTGTATGAAGCCACCCTGCAGACCCTGGCCGTGGCCACGGCCGGCATGGCGTTGGCGTTGCTGCTGGCGGTCCCTGCCGGGTTGCTGGCCAGCCGTGCCCTGTCGCTACGCGCAGCCTCCCGTGGCGGTCGCGTCGGGTTATGGTCGCGGTTGCTGCGCCTGCCGGTGCGCTGGTTGCTGATTTTCCTGCGCAGTGTGCCGGAAATCGTCTGGGCGTTGCTGTTCGTGCGGGCCGTGGGGCTGGGGCCGACGGCGGGCGTACTGGCCATTGCCATCACCTACAGTGGCATGCTCGGCAAGGTCTATGCCGAGATCTTCGAGTCGGTCGACCAGCGCCCGGCGCATGCCTTGCTGCAGGCGGGTAGTGGCCGCCTGGCTGCGTTTTTCTACGGCATCCTGCCCAGTGCGGTGTCCGAAGTGGTGTCCTACACCGTGTACCGCTGGGAGTGCGCTGTACGTGCCTCGGTGGTGATGGGCTTTGTCGGTGCTGGTGGGCTGGGGCAGCAGATCGACCTGTCGATGCGCATGTTCGCTGGAGCGGAAGTGGCAAGCATGCTGCTGACGTTCCTGGTCCTGGTGATGCTGGCCGACCTGCTCAGCCGCTTCCTGCGTTGGAGGCTGGCATGAACCGGGTCATCAATTGGCTGGTGTTAGGCGCCATCGTGGCTGCGGTGATGGCCTCGTTCACATACCTGGAGCTGGACTTGCAGGCGCTGGTCGGCAACGGCGGGCTGGGGCAGATGGGCGAATATGCCGGGCGTTTCCTGCACCCGGACCTGTCTGCCGGGCACCTGCGCGCGGTTGCGCACGGGGCGCTGGAAACCCTGGCCATGTCGGGCTTGGGCACGTTGCTGGCCATGCTGCTGGGCATGCTGTTGGCGCTGCCGGCCGCTGGCCGGTTCGGTTGGCCGCTGCAGGCCTGTGCGCGGTTGTTGCTGAATGCCCTGCGGGCCATCCCGGAACTGGTGTGGGCCGCACTGACGGTGCTGGCGGCCGGGCTTGGGCCGAATGCCGGTACGCTGGCGTTGGCGCTACACACCGCTGGTGTGCTGGGGCGGCTGTTTGCCGAGGCGCTGGAGAACGCACCGCCGGAGCCGGCGGCGGCCATCCGCTTGCAGGGTGGTAGCCAGGTGGCGGCATTCTGCTTTGGCACCTTGCCCAATTTGTGGCCGCAGTTGCTGGCTTATAGCCTGTATCGGTGGGAGAACAATATCCGCATGGCCAGCGTGCTGGGGTTTGTCGGTGCGGGTGGGTTGGGGCAGATGCTGTACACCACCTTGAGCCTGTTCCAGGAGGCCCAGGCCAGCACGGTGATCATGGGGATGCTGGTGCTGGTGTTACTGGTGGATGCGTTGAGTGATGTGTTGCGCCAGCGCTATGTGCGGGCCTGACAGATAGCCGGGGCCGCGTTGCGGCCGTTTCGCCGGCAAGCCAGCTCCCACAGGTACGGTGCAAGGTCACAGGATTCCACGGCCCCTGTGGGAGCTGGCTTGCCGGCGATAGGGCCGTTGAGGTCTGGCACTAAGCCAACTCCCCACACTGCGCCTCCCGCTGCATCGACTCCAGGTTCCGCTCGATCGTCTCGCAAATGCTGTCCATCTGGATCTGATGCTCACTGAACCTGAACGGGCTCTGCAAATCCGTCCCGATCCGCTCGATGGCCAGCAGCATGAAGCCCACCACCGTCGAAGCCAGCGGCGTGAACCAGCCCAGCGATTCCACCAGCCCCACCGGTACGATCAGGCAGAACAGGGTGATGAACAGCCGAGGAAAGTACACGTAAGGGTAGGGCAGCGGCGTATTGGCGATCCGTTCCATGCCACCTTGGGCGTTGGACAGGTCCACCAGCGTCGACTCCAGCCTTGCCAGGCGAATGCTGTCCAGCCGCCCGGCCTGGTATTCCCGCGCCAGCAACGCCGCCGAACCACTCAGGATGTCGTTGGCGAAATTGTTCGAACGGTTGCGCCGCTCGAATTCCGCAGGCGGGATGAACGCCATCAGTTCATCCGGGCAGCGCTCACCCTTCAAGTGTGCCGCCAGGCAGTTCACATAGGCGATATGCCGGCGCAGCAAGGTAGTCTTGATCGGGTTCAGGCCATCATCCGGGTCATCGATCAGGGTCAGCGTCTGCCGCGCGAAGCTGCGTGAACTGTTCACCAACGCCCCCCACAATGTGCGCGCCTCCCACCAGCGGTTGTAGGCGCTGCTGTTGCGAAAGCTCACCAGCACCACCAGCGCCGAGCCCAGCAAGGTCAACGGGATCAGCGGCAGGGTGAACTTGCTGTTGAAGAACAGCATGAAATCGATGGTGACCAGCACATCCCAGATCAGCAGCCAGAACAGCGACCAGCCGATGTAGCCGACGGTCTTCACGACCAGGCGGTACTTGCGGGTGATGATGTCTTTCACGCGGGGTACCTCGAAACGCGGGTGATGCAGGATCGGACGTCGAGGGATGGGCATGGTTCGGAGTGGTTCGTCAGGGGTTGTTACCAGACGTGTTCAAAGAAAGCCCGAGCGTGCGGCGCTCACCCAGTAGCGACGTCTGGCAGTGACGCTTGCAGGTCACTGCCGCCGTGATCCATACGGAGGTGGACGCCGAGCAGAAACTATTGCACCGGGTCACTCACCGGCTTGGCAAAGATGGCCTTGAGTTCGCTGGTCATCGGGAATTCCAGGTTCAAGCCTTTGGGCGGAATCGGTTGTTCGAACCAGCGCTGGTAGATCCCGTTGATTTCCCCGGAACTGTACAGCTCGCCCAGCGCCGCGTTCACCAGCGCGAGGAACTGTGGGTCATCCTTTCGCACCATGCAGCTGTAGATTTCCCGTGATTGCTCTTCCCCGACCACCACCCAATTGTGCGGATCGCGGGCCTTGGCGCGTTCGCCGTAAAGCAGCGCATCGTCCATGTAGAACGCCGCCGCCCGACCGGACTGCAACATCTGGAAGGCCTCACCATGGTCCTTGGCGCTGATCACGTACATGTCCATCTTGTTATCGACGTTGTAGCTTTTCAGATAGCGTTCGTTGGTGGTGCCGGCGGTGGTTACCACGTTCTTGCCGCGCAGGTCGGCGAAACTCTTGATCCCGCTGTCTTTGGCCGTCAGCAACTGGCCTTTGACATAGATGAACCCATAGGAAAACGCCACCTGTTTCTGGCGCTCTGCGGTGACGCCGGTCGAGCCGCACTCCAGATCAACGGTACCGTTCTGCACCAGCGGAATGCGGGTTTGCGATGTCACCAGGTTGTATTTCACCTTGAGCTGGGGCAATGTCAGTTTCTGCTGTACCCGCTCGACGACCTTGTTCGCCAGGTCTACCGAGTAGCCCATGGGTTGCCCCGAATGGTCGCCCACATAGGAGAACGGTACTGAAGCATCGCGATAGCCCAAGGTAATGCTGTTGGCTCTGGCAATCTTGCCCAGGGTAGGCCCCAGCGCTGCTTCGTCAGCATGGGCCTGGGTGCCTAGCAACAAGCCAAGGGTGCAGCCGATCAACGTGATTTTTCGCATTGTTATTCTCCGTTGTAGGTGAGGGGATCAGAGACATGCTGCAGTACGGTTATTTCCACCAGCCGCACGGGCGGTGAAACCCTGCAGGTCTATGGAGGGGCGTCGCTGGCCGATCAGTTCACTCAGCAGACGTGCGCTGGCGCAGGCCAGGGTAAAGCCCAGCGCACCATGGCCAAGGTTCAGCCACAGGTTGCGATACGCCGTTGCGCCCAGCAGCGGCACGCCGCTAGGCGTGGCCGGACGCATGCCGGCCCATTCGATGGCGTAGTCATAATTACCGGCGTTGGCGAAAGTCTCGCGGGCCTGGCGCTTGAGCAAGGCCAGGCGCTTGGGGTCCAGCGACGGATCGAAACCGACAATGTCGACCATCGCCGCCACGCGCAACTGTTCACCGATCCGGGCGTAGACGATCTTGCGGTCGTAGTCGGTGATGCTCAGGTCCGGCGCCCGGTGCTGGGCGCCGACCGGTACTGTCAGGCTATAACCCTTGAGCGGATACAGCGGCAGGTCGATGCCCGGCAGTGCCAGCAACGCACTGCGATGGCCGGCCGCAACCACCAGGTGCTCCACCGGCAGCACTTCGTCGTCCAGTTCAATCGCATTCACTACGCCATGCGCATGGCGAATTCCGGACACCGCCTGGCCCAGGCGGAACTTGCAGCGTCCCGACGCCTGCAAGCGCGCCGCCAGTTGCTGGCAAAAGCTGTGGCAATCGCCGACTTCTTCATCCGGGGTATAGATGGCACCGACAAAGGGCGCCTCCGCCAGCGCTGGGTCCAGACAGGCACAGTCGGCGTGCGACAGCACCTGTTGTTGCTGGGGTGCGGCAAGGTTCTTGCGCGCATGCTCGAAGCTGCTGGCCTTGCGGAAGGTGACCAGCTTGCCGTTGCGTCGCCAGTTGAAACCACCCAGGCCGTCCTCCTCACGCCAGGCTTGCAAGGTCGACTGGCTCAGCAGTGCGAGGCGCAGCAGATGGCCGGCGTTGGCGCGGTTGACCGAGGAGCGGCAAGCACCCAGGAATGCTGCCATCCAGCGCCACTGCGCACGATCGAAGCGCGGGCGCAATCGCAGCGGCGATTCACCGCGCAGCATCCAGCCAAGGGCCTGCAATGGCACACCTGCGTCGGCCAGGGGCGCCACGTAGCGGTAGGACAGCTGGCCGCCGTTGGCGAAGCTGGTTTCACTGCCCAACGAATCGCGAGCCTCGATCAGCGTCACATCAAAGCCGTCGCGTACCAGTGCGTAAGCGGTTGACAGGCCAATGACGCCACCGCCGATGATGCATACATGCTGAGCCATGTCAGTCCTTGGTCGTGGTTGGAACGAGGCTGAGGTTAGGGCCAGGTGACACGTGGCGAAAAATGAATAAAGATCGCTGAGCCATAAACAAAGGTTATGGACTTGCCATGCGCCTTCGCCATATCGAGATTTTCCAGGCCATCCGCCAGACCGGCTCGGTCAGCGGTGCCGCACAGTTGCTGCACGTTTCCCAACCTGCCGTGACCAAGGTGCTACAGCACGCCGAGCAGCAACTGGGCTTCCCGTTGTTCCTGCGGGTGCGCGGCAAGCTGCAGCCCACGCCCGAAGCGCTGGAGCTGGAGCGTGAGGTCGACAAGGTCACGCAGAGCCTGCAAGGGGTGCGACGCCTTGCGCAAAGCCTGCGTCGCGCGCCAGGCCACAGCCTGCGGATCGGTGCGACCCCGGCACTGGCCCTGTCGCTGCTGCCGCCGGCCATTCATGAATGGACCCAGCGTTATCCGGATATCGCCTGCGAGTTGTCCAGCGCCCACAGTCGCGAACTGGTGCAGAACCTGTTGATGCGGGAGATCGATGTCGCCCTGACCTTGCAACAGCCAGATCACCCTGCGCTCAAGGCTCAGGCGCTGGCCAGCGGAGTTTTGGTGGCATTGGCACCGGCAGGTTATTGGCCGCTGGAAGATGAAGGCAAGCCGCTGCCGTTGGCGGCACTGGCCGGTGCGCCCATGATCGGGCTGTCCAGCGCCGACCCGCTGTCGGTGCGCCTCGAAAGCTACCTCAAGGCGGTGGAGCCGCCGCCACGGGTGAGCATCGCGGTGCAAACCTATTCACTGGCCAGGGCGATGGTCGAATCCGGTGCTGGGCTGGCGGTGATCGATCCCTTCACCGCACTTGGCGCGGCGCCTGGGGCGACCGCGATCAGGCCGCTGGCCCCGGCGCTGCCGATTACCTTGTATGCGGTGACCCGCACTGCCGAACCGTCACCGCATACATTGAGCGAGCTGCTGACGACTTTCAGCAGCCGTGCCCAGGGGCAGCTGGATCGCTGGCGCTGATTGCAGATATGCCCGGAAAGCGCATCAATGTCAGCCCGGACTCTCATGGAACTGCACATAACTAATTGAGTTAGCAGGGACACCGTGGGAGCGGGCGTGCCCGCGAACACGGGTTTCATCACAGTGGATGATTCGACTGTCTAACAGGCTTTCGCGCATCAGATTCAGCAGCGGCTGAAAGTGCTCGCTGCATTGAATCGCCCAGCGTGCCAGGGTTTGGCGCGGGATATCGATACCGTGGCGCCCCAACACTTTTTCGAAGTGATGAAGCGGTAGGCCGTCTACGTATTTGGTGGTGAGCAGCATGGCCAGCACACTCGGGCTAGCCATGCTCTTCTCGATCACCTAGGCAGGCTTGTCCGCCGTTACGGGCGCTGACTCGCAGTCGCGGCAGCCATACACCTTGCGAACATGTTTGATGACGCGAATCTGCATCGGGACGATTTCGACCAGCGCAGCCAGGCCATCGATGGACTTTCGGAAGTCGACGGGCTTGGGGTAGAGGTACACTTTTTTGACTTTGGCGTCGGGTCGCATCATGGTCGGTGAACTCCAGAAAGAAATCGGGAGCACAGCATCGGGGATCAGGTAAGCGCTTTGAATGTGGGGTTCATGGAGCGCTTACGTTACATCAGCTGTTTCATCTGCACCAATGCCACCCGCGTGCCATCCCACGCCTGCCGTTCCTCGATGCCGAACGGCACGAAGCCCAGCTGTGGATAAAGCAGCAAGCCTGCGGTGTTGTGATTGAAGCACGACACCCAGACCTCCCGGGCGGCGTAGTGCTGGCGAGCGAGTCCGATCATGGCAGTTACCAGGTAGCGCGCCACGCCATGGCCACGGGCGCTGGGGGCCACGACCACGTTGCCCAGGGCGCACACGCCGCCGTGTTCGGCCTTGTAGAAGTTGGCGAAGGCCATGATGGCGCCGTTGCCTTCCACCACCGTGGAGCCGCTGCGCTGGGCGATGGCGTCGGTCAACTGGGCGGGGGTGAGGGGATGGGTGGCTTTGGGAAACATGTAGAACAGCTCGTCCGGGCTCTGCGGGAAGGTGCAGATGACGGGGATGTCGCTGGGCTGGACGGGGCGGTGGGTCAGGTGCATGGCAGGTCCTTTTGCGCTGGTTGAACTGGCCTCTTCGCGGGTAAACCCGCTCCTACAGGGATGGTGCAAGCTTTTGGATATTGTGCAAAGCAGTTGCTCCTCACAAGGTGGTATGGGCAAGGATGTTCCCACCGGCGGAGCCGCAACGATATCTTCGATTTCAATGCCCTCACAGAAACGGGGCTGACCAGCGACCCCCGCCGATTGGACGGATGCAGTGCATCCCTCCGTGGTCCTGTGCAGGCGATGGATGGCGTAGATCGGGCGTGTTGCCGCAGCTCTCAGTCGCCTGTGGAAAGCCCATGCTTGTGTGCGTAGGCGTAGAGATCCACGCGGTTCGTCAGGCCCAGCTTGCTGTAAATCGATGTCAAATGGTTGCGCAGCGTGTGCTCGCTGATGTGCAGCTTCTCGGCCACCAACTTGCCAGGGGCAGAGGGGTCTTTGGCCAACGATGCAATGGTTTGCTGTTCGCGGCGCGTCAGCTTGGCGATTTTGTGTTGCTCCGGATCAAAATCGCGCTCGGTTTTCTTGCGCGCCAGTTCAAGGAAGATACGGCTGGTCGCGTTGCGGTCAATCCACAGTTCGCCTTCATGCACTTTTTCTATGGCTTTGAGCAATATTGAGGCCGATGCCGATTCCCGTTTATCCACCACGCCACGTGCGCCCGCCAGCACTGCACTGTCATGCAGTGCCGAGTCACTCGACCCTGTCACTACCAGAATTCTGGCTTTGGTCCGGCTGTGCAGGTCGGCCAGCGACTCGATACCGTCCTCGCTGTCCAGGTCCAATACCACCACATCCGGTGCGTATTGGTGCAGCGAAAGCAGGTATTGCGCCACCGACGCTGTCGAACCCGCCAGCGCCAACCTCGGTTGAGCGCTTTCGACCAGACGCTCGAGGCCCCAGGCTACGAGCGGTAGAGCGACTAACAGGACCTGAATTGGCATGCGGCTCGCTGCCTCTTTAAGCGGGTTGTGTTAGCTGATCAGGATAGCAATCGTTGCTGCCTGTCGCCTTTTTCCATAACGCATCAGGCAATCCCTCCCATGACATTTGTCCTATGGAAGCACGGTTTTAGGGCGGATTGACTCCTAGAAAAAAGGGATAGCGCGCTCATGTAGAAAACAGCAGTCGTTTTTAGACTGCCGTCATGAAGGACGCACACCGAATTGAGCCCCGAGAACAAGTCACCCTGTCGCTGCAACTAATCGGCGGGGGTAGCGGTGTCACCCGTGACATCAGCGCCTCCGGTTTGTATTTCGAAACCGATTACGAGCAGCAGGTGGGTAGCGTGATTGACTTCGAGATCGAACTCGACACCCCCGGCGGCCCCATGAAGTTCAAGGCGCAAGGACAAATCGTGCGCATTGAACCGCAGGGCGGCAGGACTGGGGTGGGCGTGAAGTTGCTGGCCAGCCGGCTGGTACCGATGGATTGAGGTGTTCGTGGTTGGAGGAAGAATCGGCTCGCGGCTGATAGCGGCCCGCAGCGGTTTTTCACTCAGGGTGACACTCTAGGGAGAAAGACATGGCTAGCACTACAACTACCAGTGGCGGGACCGTTACGTCGTTTTCCAACACGCCGCAGGCGAAGGACGACGTCTTCACAACCACTGAAAATCTGCTGGGGATCATGTATTGGGACGTCATGTCCAATGACCTCGGCGGTAACGCGAAGACACTCTGGTCAATCGACAATGCGGACAGTCTTTCTACTTCCACCAAGACTTATGCTCCGGCCGATCTCCTGACTCAGGATTCGGCGAGGGCTGAGGCGACGAGTTCTGACACCAGTTTGAATGGTGCAAAGATCTGGATCACTTCGGACGGTAAGGTCGGCTACGACGCCGCTACCTTCACCTCTGCTTTCAAGGCACAACTCCAGGCGCTTGCTACTGGCGAGTTGCTGACGGACAGCTTTACCTATGCGATACGTCTCGGCAATGGAACGCTCAGTTGGGCCACCGCGACAGTGCAGTTTTCGGGCGTGAATGATGGTGTGACAATCAGCCTTGGCGCGCAGGCCGGCACAGTGACCGAAGACGCCGATACCACTGCGAACACGACCGACTCGCTGACGACCAGCGGCACGATTGTCTTTAACGACGTCGACCTGAGTGACACGCACTTGGCGACTTTCGCGGCGGCGCAGGGCAACACTACTCATCTTGGTACGTTCGTGCTCTCGGCGGTAAGCGAAGCCGCGAATGCGGCCAACGGATCAGTGCAATGGACGTACAACCTGAGCAATACGGCGGCGCAGTACCTGGCCCAGGGACAGACAGTCACCGAAACCTACCTGGTCACTATCAGTGATGGGCATGGTTCGTCGGCAACGCAGAATGTGACTATCACTATCACCGGCACCAATGACGGGCCAACGGTGTCGGCGGCGGAAATCGAAAACGGTGCGGTGACCGAAGACGGCACCACGGTGGCCAGCGGCAGTTTCGCCTTCGGCGATGTGGACCTGGCCGATGACGCCCATGTGACCAGCGTGAGCGCGCCATCCGGTGCGCTGGGTACGCTGGTGGCCAATGTCAGCGACGAGAGCACCGGCGACGCGGCGGGCACCGTGGGCTGGACCTATACGCTGAACAACAGCGCGGCGCAGTACCTGGCTGAGGGCCAGACCAAGACCGAAGTGTTCACGGTCACGCTGACTGACGATTTCGGGGCGACAGTGACCAAGTCCGTGACGATCACCGTCACCGGCAGCAACGATGCACCGGTGCTCAGCTTCGCCACCGGCAACGATGCCGGTGCCGTGCAGGAGGACACCACCCTCAGCGTCAGCGGCCAATTCAGCTCGACCGATATCGATCACGATGCCACGGCGACCTGGAGCATTGCCGGGTCAAATACCGGCACCTACGGCTCGATCGCCGTGGACAACAGCGGCCAATGGACCTACACCCTGGCCAACGGCAGCGATGGCGTTGCCAGTGCCGTGCAGTCGCTGAAGGCCGGCGAGAGTCACAACGAGGTGTTCACGGTGCAGGTCAGCGACGGCCTCGGTGGCGTCGACACCCAGCTGGTGACCGTCACCGTCACCGGCAGCAATGACGCACCGGTGCTCAGCTTCGCCAGCGGCAACGATGTTGGCGCAGTGCAGGAAGACACCGCGCTTAGTGTCAGCGGCCAGTTCAGCTCAACCGACATCGATCACGACGCCACCGCTACTTGGAGCATGGTCGGTTCAAATACTGGCATCTACGGTTCGATCGCCGTCGACAACAGCGGCCAGTGGACCTACACCCTGGCCAATGGCAGCGATGGCGTTGCCAGTGCCGTGCAATCGCTGAAGGCCGGTGAGAGTCACGATGAGGTGTTCACGGTGCAGGTCAGCGATGGCTTGGGCGGCGTCGACACCCAGCTGGTGACCGTCACCGTCACCGGCAGCAACGACGCACCGGTGCTCAGTTTCGCCACCGGCAACGATGTTGGCGCCGTGCAGGAAGACACCACCCTCAGCGTCAGCGGCCAGTTCAGCTCGACCGACATCGATCACGACGCCACGGCGACCTGGAGCATTGCCGGGTCAAATACCGGCACCTACGGTTCGATCGTGGTGGATAACAGCGGCCAGTGGACCTATACCCTGGCCAACGGTAGCGATGGCGTTGCCAGTGCCGTGCAATCGCTGAAGGCTGGCGAGAGTCACAACGAGGTGTTCAGCGTGCAGGTCAGCGACGGCCTCGGCGGCGTCGACAGCCAGCTGGTGACCGTCACCGTCACCGGCAGCAACGACGCACCGGTGCTCAGTTTCGCCACCGGCAACGATGTTGGCGCCGTGCAGGAAGACACCGCGCTTAGTGTCAGCGGCCAGTTCAGCTCGACTGACATCGATCACGACGCCACCGCTACTTGGAGCATTGCCGGTTCAAATACCGGCACTTACGGTTCGATCGCGGTGGATAACAGCGGCCAATGGACCTACACCCTGGCCAACGGCAGCGATGGCGTTGCCAGTGCCGTACAGTCGCTGAAGGCCGGCGAGAGTCACAACGAAGTGTTCAGCGTGCAGGTCAGCGACGGCCTCGGTGGCGTCGACACCCAGCTGGTGACCGTCACCGTCACCGGCAGCAATGACGCGCCGGTGCTCAGCTTCGCCACTGGCAATGATGCCGGCGCCGTGCAGGAGGACACCACCCTCAGCGTCAGCGGCCAGTTCAGCTCGACCGATATCGATCACGATGCCACGGCGACCTGGAGCATTGCCGGGTCAAATACCGGCACCTACGGCTCGATCGCCGTGGACAACAGCGGTCAATGGACTTACACCCTGGCCAACGGCAGCGATGGCGTTGCCAGTGCCGTACAGTCGCTGAAGGCCGGCGAGAGTCACGATGAGGTGTTCAGCGTGCAGGTTAGCGACGGCCTGGGCGGCGTCGACACCCAGCTGGTGACCATCACCGTCACCGGCAGCAACGACGCGCCGGTGCTCAGCTTCGCTAGCGGCAACGATGCCGGCGCCGTGCAGGAGGACACCACCCTCAGCGTCAGCGGCCAGTTCAGCTCGACCGACATCGATCACGACGCCATCGCTACTTGGAGCATTGCCGGTTCAAATACCGGCACCTACGGCTCGATCGCCGTGGACAACAGTGGCCAATGGACCTACACCCTGGCCAACGGCAGCGATGGCGTTGCCAGTGCCGTGCAATCGCTGAAGGCCGGCGAGAGTCACGATGAGGTGTTCAGCGTGCAGGTTAGCGACGGCCTCGGCGGCGTCGACACCCAACTGGTGACGATCACCGTCATCGGCAGCAATGACGCACCGGTGCTCAGCTTCGCCACCGGCAACGATATTGGCGCCGTGCAGGAAGACACCACCCTCAGCGTCAGCGGCCAATTCAGCTCGACCGATATCGATCACGACGCCACGGCCACCTGGAGCATCAATGGCTCGCCAACGGGCGCCTACGGTTCGATCGCCGTCGACAACAGCGGCCAATGGACTTACACCCTGGCCAACGGCAGCGATGGCGTTGCCAGTGCCGTGCAATCGCTGAAGGCCGGCGAGAGTCACAACGAGGTGTTTTCGGTGCAGGTCAGCGATGGCCTCGGCGGCGTCGACACCCAACTGGTGACGATCACCGTCATCGGCAGCAATGACGCACCGGTGCTCAGCTTCGCCAGCGGCAACGATGTTGGCGCCGTGCAGGAAGACACCACCCTCAGCGTCAGCGGCCAATTCAGCTCGACCGACATCGATCACGACGCCACGGCCACCTGGAGCATCAATGGCTCGCCAACGGGCGCCTACGGTTCGATCGCCGTGGACAACAGCGGCCAATGGACTTACACCCTGGCCAACGGCAGCGATGGCGTTGCCAGTGCCGTGCAATCGCTGAAGGCCGGCGAGAGTCACAACGAGGTGTTTTCGGTGCAGGTCAGCGACGGCCTCGGTGGCGTCGACACCCAGCTGGTGACCGTCACCGTCACCGGCAGCAATGACGCACCGGTGCTCAGCTTCGCTATCGGCAATGATGCCGGTACCGTGCAGGAAGACACCACCCTCAGCGTCAGCGGCCAATTCAGCTCGACCGATATCGATCACGATGCCACCGCTACTTGGAGCATTGCCGGGTCAAATACCGGCACCTACGGCTCGATCGCCGTGGACAACAGCGGCCAATGGACTTACACCCTGGCCAACGGCAGCGATGGCGTTGCCAGTGCCGTGCAGTCGCTGAAGGCCGGCGAGAGTCACGATGAGGTGTTTACGGTGCAGGTCAGCGATGGCCTGGGCGGCGTCGACACCCAGCTGGTGACCGTCACCGTTACCGGCAGCAACGACGCGCCGGTGCTCAGCTTCGCCGCCGGCAATGATGCCGGCGCCGTGAAGGAGGACACCACCCTCAGCGTCAGCGGCCAGTTCAGCTCGACCGATATCGATCACGACGCCACGGGGACCTGGAGCATTGCCGGGTCAAATACCGGCACCTACGGTTCGATCGCCGTCGACAACAGCGGCCAATGGACCTACACCCTGGCCAACGGCAGCGATGGCGTTGCCAGTGCCGTGCAGTCGCTGAAGGCCGGCGAGAGTCACAACGAGGTGTTCACGGTGCAGGTCAGCGACGGCCTGGGCGGCGTAGATACCCAACTGGTGACCATCACCGTCACCGGCAGCAACGACGCACCGACGATCACTTCCAACGGTGGCGGTGCGACGGCTTCGATCAACGTGGCGGAGAACACCACGGCGGTCTCGACAGTGGCGGCGACCGATATTGATCTTCCGGCACAAACGCTGAGCTACAGCATCGTCGGCGGAGCGGATGCCGCGAAGTTCTCGATCGTTTCGGGCACAGGCGTGCTGAGCTTTGTTTCTGCACCCAACTTCGAAGCACCGACTGATTCGGGAACGAACAACGTTTATGACCTGATTGTACGGGCGTCGGACGGCACGCTGTTTGACGACCAGGCAATCGCGGTAACCGTGACAGGCGTCAACGACAACTCCCCGGTGGTCACCTCCAACGGTGGTGGTGCGACGGCTTCGGTCAATGTGGCGGAGAACACCACCGCGGTTACCACGGTGGTGGCGACCGATGCCGATCTGCCGGCGCAGACGTTGAGCTACTCGCTGCTGAACACGGCCGGGACGGACTTCAGCAAGTTCTCGATCAGTTCGAGCGGGGTGCTGACGTTCAACTCTGCACCCGATTACGAGAATCCCCAGGATGTCGGTGGTACCGACGGCGACAACGCCTACGTTGTGGACGTTCAGGTGTCAGACGGCAATGGCGGAATCGACACGCAGTCGATTACGGTGAACGTGCAGAACGTCGTTGAGACGCCCGTCGATACCGTGGCACCAACGGTGATAGTGACAGGAACTGCGTTGGGCAGTTCGGTGGGGGCAACGTCGACGGTCACATTCCAGTTCAGTGAGACGGTGAGCGGTTTCAGCCTGTCTGATGTAGCGATGACGACAACGAGCGGAACGCCACGCGGCACCTTCAGTAACTTTACCCAGGTTGACGGCGATACCTACACGGCAACACTGACCAGAACCCTGGGCGGTAGCATAAAAGTCGACGTTGCCGCGAACAGCTACACCGATCTGGCGGGTAATTCTGGTGCGGCCGGGAGCAGTGCAAACCTTCCGGCAGGCGTTGCCGGCGAACCCGTCAATCTGGCCCTCAACGTTCCACGGGCCGATATCAGCGGCCCTGTGACGGTGACCATCAGCGGTGCTCCTTTGGGTTGGGTATTCAATGCAGGAGCCGACAATGGCGATGGCACCTGGACCGTGCAGACCAGCGATCCCGGCGCATTGACTGTGACAACTCCAAGCGAATTCGCCGGTGCGTTGGTGCTCGATGTCAACATGTACTGGAATAACAGCGACGGCAGCAGCGCCAGCGCCTATGTGTACAACAACGTCGAAATCTATGCCCCAGGTGCACCGATCTTCGCCTTGTCCGCCGACGACAACCTGACTGGCTCGTCCGGTGCCGACACCTTCGTGTTCGCCCAGCCGATCGGCGACAACGTCATTTACAGTTTCGACGCGGCGGCGGACAAGATCGATTTGATCGGCTTCACAGGCGTCAACGATTTTGCGGATGTGACTATCGCCAACGACGCGAGCGGCAATGCCGTGCTAAGCATCAGCGATCACCAGACGATTACGGTCAACGGCGTGGATGCGGCGGCGTTGAGCGCGGCCAACCTAATGTTCGATGTGGACCCGATTACAACCAATACGGGCACCATCACCATTGCCGACGGCGCGATCATGCCGTTCGGTGGCCGCATCGACAACAGCGGCACCATAGCGCTCGGCTCCACCGGCAGCGGGACCGATCTCGAGATTCTGTTCCGTGGTGCGACGTTGAGCGGTGGCGGGCAAGTGGTGCTGTCCGACAGCGCGCAGAACATGATCTTTGGTGGCAGCGCGGACACGGTGCTCACCAATGCCGACAACACCATCTCGGGTGCCGGCCAATTGGGCGCGGGGCAGATGATGCTGGTCAACTCGAGCCAGATCCTGGCCAGCGGCGTCAATGCGCTGGTGATCGATACCGGTAGTAGCGCCGTCATCAACACAGGTGTGCTGCAAGCCAACGGCAGCGGCGGCTTGGTGATTGAAAGTGCGCTCATCAACAGCGGCAGCCTGTGGGCGAACGATGGCAACATCACTGTCCACGCCGATGCCAGTGGCGCGGGAAGGGCGACGATCAGCGGTTCGGCGATCCTTGAGTTCGGTGCTGCCTCCGATCAGCATGTGACATTCGACAGCGGCGCGGCCGGAATGCTCAAGCTTGAGAAGTCGACGGCGTTCAGCGGCAGCATCAGCGGTTTTGCCGCGGGTGACAAGCTGGCCTTCGGCGATGTTGCGTTCGGCGCCAATACGCAGATCACCTATGCGGCGAATGACACAGGCACCGGCGGCATGCTGACCCTGAGCGACGGTGCTCATTTGACACACGTCGCGATGAATGGCCAATACGCGGCGGCGGGTTTGCAGGCGAACGCCGAGGGCAGCGGCAGTGAGCTGGCCTACGATGCTGCGGCGGCAAATCACACGATGTTGGGTGGCCTGGCCAACGACACTCTGGTTGGCGGTGCGGGTGACGATCTGTTCGTCGGTGGGCTGGGCAACGACATGCTCATCGGCGGCCTTGGTAACGATACCTTCGTGTTTGCTGCGGCGGACTTCGGCAACGACTCGATCCAGGGCTTCGATATCAATCCGGCCGGAGGGCAGGACTTGCTGAATATAGCGGGGCTGGGGATCAGCAGCGAGACGTTCGCGGCCAACGTGAGCATTGCGGCTGACGGAGCGGACACAGTGGTCGGGATTGGGGTGGACACGATTCGCCTAGTCGGTGTTGACAGTGCAGGTATCGATCAGACGGACTTTATCCTGGCGACATGATGCTTTTGCTGCTGGGAATGTGACACGCTCTCGAACATTGCTCCCTGTGCGACAGCGCAGCTCAAAGGGCTGGGCGGTTTCCCACAGGTCGGCGCGCCCAAATCGCAGGCGAAAAAAAAACCGACCATAAGGTCGGTTTTTTCCGGATCTTGGTGCCCCGAGGGAGACTCGAACTCCCACTCCTTTCGAAAACGGATTTTGAATCCGCCGCGTCTACCAATTCCGCCATCAGGGCATGTGGCGCGCAGTATAGAGAGCCACCGCTGGTCGGTCAATCGGCTTTCATGGTCAATTTTCACACATTGGGCTAAACTTCCCGGCCCTGCCGAACCGAACATCATCATGCGCGTCGCCGATTTTTCCTTCGAACTCCCCGATTCCCTGATCGCCCGCCACCCACTGGCCGAGCGCCATGGCAGCCGTCTGCTGGTCCTCGATGGACCGAGCGGCGCGCTGGCGCACCGGCAATTCCCCGATCTGCTCGAGTACCTGCGCCCCGGCGACCTGATGGTGTTCAACAACACCCGGGTGATCCCGGCGCGGTTGTTCGGCCAGAAAGCTTCCGGCGGCAAGCTGGAAGTGCTGGTCGAGCGCGTGCTCGACAGCCATCGGGTGCTGGCCCATGTGCGCGCCAGCAAGGCGCCCAAGGTAGGCGCGGTCATCCTCATCGATGGCGGCGGCGAGGCCGAAATGGTCGCGCGCCATGACACGCTGTTCGAGCTGCGCTTCACCGAAGAGGTGCTGCCGCTGCTCGACCGTGTCGGCCACATGCCGCTGCCGCCGTACATCGACCGCCCCGACGAGGGCGCCGACCGTGAGCGCTACCAGACTGTGTACGCCGAACGAGCCGGTGCAGTCGCCGCACCGACCGCAGGCTTGCACTTCGATGAGGCGTTGCTGGAGAAGATTGCCGCCAAGGGTGTAGAGCGTGCCTTCGTCACCTTGCACGTGGGCGCGGGCACCTTCCAGCCGGTGCGGGTCGACAAGATCGAAGACCACCACATGCATAAAGAGTGGCTTGAAGTGAGCCAGGAGGTGGTCGATGCCATCGAGGCTTGCCGCGCCCGTGGTGGCCGGGTAATCGCAGTCGGCACCACCAGCGTGCGTTCGCTGGAGAGCGCCGCGCGCGATGGCGTGCTCAAGGCCTTCAGCGGCGACACCGACATCTTCATCTACCCAGGCCGGCCGTTCCATGTGGTCGACGCGCTGGTCACCAATTTCCACCTGCCGGAGTCCACGCTGCTGATGCTGGTCTCGGCCTTCGCCGGCTACCCCGAGACCATGGCCGCCTACGCGGCGGCGGTCGAGCAGGGGTACCGCTTCTTCAGTTACGGTGATGCCATGTTCATCACCCGCAATCCGGCGCCACGCGGGCCCGAGGATCAAGCATGAGTCGCACCTG
>Ga0268257_1000823_pt1 | contig 31266 bp, 18 predicted proteins | sample AgamicAtPrz_FD_200249 | JGI IMG/M metagenome (GOLD analysis project Ga0268257, IMG submission 200249) | Agave microbial communities from Guanajuato, Mexico - At.P.rz (v2) (version 3) | ecosystem: Host-associated > Plants > Phyllosphere > Phylloplane/Leaf | place: Guanajuato, Mexico | collected... | reverse complement strand
GGTCTCGACACCCGGCGGCGGCGGTTCGAGGCTCGACATCGCGACGCCGTAGGCGGCCGGAATCAGCATGAAATCGCCGGCCAGCAACTCGATCGGCGCGTGCCCGTCGATCGCGATCCGGCAGCCGCCGTCGAGGACCGCGCAATAGAACGGCTCGCCGGCGACCGTGCGGTTGATCGCCCACGGGCTCGCGCCGCGCACGTACTTCGCGTACCGCGCGCCCGGTTGCAGCAGCGTCACGACTTCGGTCAGCGGGTCGATCATCGCCGGACTCTCGCAAAAGAAAAGCGGATTGTCGATTGTAGCGAATACGGCGCCGGCCCTCTATCGTACGAACACATGCTCAACACACCCGAGGAGTTCGCATGAAAACTGTATTGATTACCGGCTGTTCTTCCGGCTTCGGCCTCGAAATCGCCCGCTATTTTCTCGCGCGCGACTGGCAGGTCGTCGCGACGATGCGCACGCCGAGCGACGACGTGCTGCCGCCGGCGGAGCGCCTGCGCGTGCTGCCGCTCGACGTGACGAACGCGGACAGCATTCGCGCCGCGGTCGACGCCGCCGGCCCGATCGACGTGCTCGTCAACAACGCGGGCTTCGGCGCGGCCGCGCCGGCCGAACTCATGCCGCTCGACACGGTGCGCGCGCTGTTCGACACCAACACGATCGGCACGATCGCGGTGACGCAGGCCGTGCTGCCGCAGTTTCGCGCGCGCGGCGCCGGCGTGGTCGTGAACGTCACGTCGAGCGTGACGCTGAAGGCGCTGCCGCTGGTCAGCGCGTACCGGGCGAGCAAGGCGGCGGTCAACGCCTATACCGAATCGATGGCGGTCGAACTCGAGCCATTCGGCGTGCGCACGCATCTCGTGCTGCCGGGCCGCGCGCCCGATACGCGTTTCGCGGACAACGCACGGGGCAACATGCACGGCTTCGAGCACGAAGCGTATGCGGACTTCGTCGGCAAGGCCGTCGCGCGAATGCTCGATGCGTCGGGGCCGATCACCCATGCGCAGGACGTCGCCGAAGCCGTGTGGCGCGCGGCGACCGATCCGTCGAGCCCGATGCGCATTCCGGCTGGCGCCGACGCACAAGCGTGGGCGGCGGAAGCGGGTTGAACGATCGGAACCCGTCGCGCCGGCAGGTTGAGCCGGTGCGACGGACCGAGTGAGGCAGTGAAGAACGTTAAAGCGCGCGCGTGATCGCCTGCTCCAGCAGCGACAGGCCGAGGTCGATCTCGTCTTCGCTGACGGTCAGCGGCGGTGCGATCCGGAACACGCCGCCCATGCCGGGCAACTGCACGATGTTCATGCTGAGCCCGAGCTTCATGCACTCGCGCGTGATCTTCGCGCCGAGGCCGTCCGCCGGCTCCTTCGTGCGGCGATCCTTGACGATCTCGACGCCGAGCAGCAGCCCGCGCCCGCGCACGTCGCCGATGCAGTCGAAGCGCTCCATCAGGTCGAGCAGCCCGCGCCGCAGCCGCTCGCCCATCGTGTTCGCGCGCGCGACGAGACCGTCGCGCTGCACGACGTCGAGCACGCGCAGGCCGACGGCGGCCGGCAGCGGGTCGGACACGTGCGTCGTGTAGAACAGGTAGCCGAGCTCGTGCGCGCGTTCCTCGATGGCCGCGGACGTGACCATCGCCGCGAGCGGCAGCCCGGCGCCGAGCGTCTTCGACAGCGTCAGGATGTCGGGTGTCACGCCGTCGCGCTGGCACGCGAACATCGTGCCGGTGCGGCCGACGCCCGTTTGCGCTTCGTCGAGGATCAGCAGCATCCCGCGTGCGTCGCACTTGCGCTTGAGCGCGGCCATATAGCCTTCCGGCAGCTCGATGATCCCGCCCGAACTGAGAATCGGCTCCGCGATGAACGCGGCGAGGTTGCCGCTCGACTGACGGTCGATCAGGTCGAACGCGTAGTCGAGTTCGGCGAGCGGGTCGTACGCGCCGTTGCGCTCGAAGCGCGGCCGGTACGCGAACGGCGCCGGAATCGCGAACGAGCCGACCGACGCCGGGCCGACGCCCTTGCGGCCGGCGCTGTACGTGGCCGACGCGGCGGCGCCCGTCATCCCGTGCCACGACTGCGCGAAGCCGACGATCTCGTACTTGCCGGTGACGAGCTTCGCCATCCGGATCGCCGCCTCGTTCGATTCCGCGCCGGTGCTGAGCAGCAGTGCGCGGTCGAGTCCGGCGGGCGTGATGTCGGCGAGGCGCGTCGCGAGATCGACGACCGGCCGCGACAGCATCCCGCTGAACAGGTGATCGAGCTTGCCCGCGTATTCGCCGATCACGGACACGATCTCCGGATGGCTGTGGCCGAGTACCGCGCTCATCTGGCCCGACGTGAAATCGAGGATCGCGCGGCCGTCGGCGTCGTACACGAAGCTGCCTTTCGCGCGCTCGACGATCATCGGCTCGAACGTGCCGCCGTAGCGGACCAGATGCTGCCTGGCGTTGCGCCAGAAGGTTGCGTCGTCGTTCAGGGACATGGGCGTCTCCGGGCAAAAGGGCAGGGATCGCTTGCAGTCTAGGCGCGCGTCTGGTTTGATGGAAACGAATAGTTCTAATGCAAGCTAGAAAAGGGGCTAATACCTTGGCGCTTTCGCTCGAAATCGACCTGCTGCGCTCGTTCGTCGTGATCGCCGAGGTGCGCGCGTTGAGCCGCGCGGCCGCGCGCGTCGGCCGCACGCAATCCGCGCTCAGCCAGCAGATGAAGCGGCTCGAGGAGGCGGTCGACCAGCCGCTGTTCCAGCGCACCGGCCGCGGCGTCGTGCTCACGCATCCGGGCGAGCGGCTGCTCGTGCATGCGCAGCGCATCCTGCGGCTGCACGACGAGGCGATGGCCGATCTGTGCGGCACGGGGCTGTCGGGGACGATCCGGTTCGGCTGCCCGGACGATTACGCGCAAGTGTGGCTGCCGTCGCTGCTGCGGCAGTTTTCGAGCCAGCATCCGCAGGCGATCGTCGAAGTGGTCTGCGGGCCGACGCCGCGGCTCGTCGAACAGCTGGAGAAGCGCGCGGTCGATCTGGCGATGATTTCCGTGCCGGACGACGGTGCGACCGGCGACATCATTCGCCGCGAGCAACTGGTCTGGATCGGCTATCCGGGGCTCGATCCCGCGCATTTCGATCCGCTGCCGCTGGCGCTGTCCGATCGCGATACGCTCGATCACGTTGCCGCGTGCGACGCGTTGAACCGCGCCGGCCGCGACTATCGCGTCGCGTATGCGAGCAGCAGCCTCGCCGGGCTGATCGCGCTGGTGCGTTCGGGGCAGGCGTTCGCGGTGATGACACAGACGGCCGTGCCGGCCGACGTCGCGATCGTCAACGGCGATCCGCATTTGCCGCCGTTGCCGGCGGTGGGCATTACGCTGCGGTTCGACCGGAAGCGACCGTCGCACCTGACCGCCGCATTCGCCGACCATATCCGGCAAACGCTGCCATTGCTTTGACGGTCGACGCGGATCAGTCGACCATCGACGAGGCCGACATCTGCGTGCGGCCACGCGTCTGCGCGGCCGCATCGCGCACGCGGATTGCCGCCTGCATGCCCGATAGCTTCAGTTCGGTTTCCTGATATTCGTTGCCCGGCTCGGACTCGGCGACGATGCCGCAGCCCGCGAACAGCCGGCACGCGCCGCCCGCGACCAGCGCCGAGCGCAGCGCGACGATGAAATCGCCGTTGCCGTGCGCGTCGATCCAGCCGATCGGCGCCGCATACCAGCCGCGATCGAAGCCTTCGTGCGCACGGATGTGGTCGAGCGCCGGTGCGCGCGGATGGCCGGCCACCGCGGGCGTCGGATGCAGCGCGGCGACGACCTGCAACAGCGACGCATCCGCATTCAGCGCCGCGCGGATCGGCGTGCTCAGGTGCTGCAGCTTCGGCAGCCGGTGCAGCGACGGTTGATCGGGCACGTCGAGCGTGCGCGCCAGCGGCGCGAGCGCGGCACGGATCGCGTCGACGACGAGCGCGTGTTCGAGCCGTTCCTTCGCCGAAGCCATCAGCGCGGCGCCGAGCGCGCGATCGTCGTCGGGCGTCGCGCCGCGCCGGATCGTGCCGGCCAGCGCATGCGTGCGCACGTCGCCGGCCGCGACACGCGCGAGCCGTTCCGGCGTGGCGCCGACGAAGCACGCCCCGTCGCGACGGACGGCGAACAGGTGCGCATGCGCATCGCGCCGCCGCAGACGGCGCAGCAGCGGCGCGATCGCGACGGGCCGCGCGTACCGTTCGAGCACGTCGCGGGCGAGCACGACCTTGCCGAACGCGCCGTCGCGGATCGCGTCCACTGCGCGACGGACTTCGTGCTGCCATTCGCTCGCCCGCAGCGCCTGCGTGTGCAGCAGTTGCGGCGGATCGTCCTCCGCGGCCTCGGCAAGCGCACCGAGCGACTCGATCCGCGCGAGACACGCATGCGCGAGCGCGGCCGGATCGTCGTGGGCGGCGACGACCTGCTGGCAGACGGCCCAGTACGCGTCGCCTTCGCGCACGATCAGCAGCCGCGCCAGCGTCATGCTCGCATCGGGAAACGGCGCCCAGTGCGCGCTGCGCGGGCCCTGCGAATCGAACCGGAAGCCGCCGACCAGCCGCGGCGGCTGCGGGCCGGCCGTGACCGCGTCGCGCACGAGCGTGCGCCAGCGCGCGTCGATCTGTGCGAAGCGCGTGTCGCCGGTGGCGCGCAGTTCGACGGCGCAGTCCCAGCCGAACAGCGTGACGGACGCATCGCCGGCTTCGTGGAAGCACCACGGCGTGACGCCGTCGTCCCACGCGGCGATCAGGTCGAAGAAGTCGAGCGGGCGCAGCGGCACCGAGACCGACGCGAGCGTCGCCGTGCCGGTGGCGGCGGCGCGGCGGGCCGCCCGCGCGAACGTGTCGTGCAGCAGCGGAAGGCCGGCGTTCATGCGAGCCCCCGCTGTTGTCGCCAGTATTGCGTCTGCTGCGCGATGTACCACGCGATGAGCTGGACGAACAGCGTCTCGACGTAGTCGGCGTCGAGGCCAGCCTGTTCGGCCCAGCGGCGCCGGTCGGGCAGCATCGCGGCCACCCGCTCCGGCGCGGCGATGCTCGCTTCGTCCGGCTTGAAGCGCGACGCGGCCAACACGTACTGCATGCGCCGGCCGAGCGCGTCGATGATGTCGGCGTCCAGGCGATCGATCGCTTCGCGAATGTCGGGAAGCCCCATGCAGGCGTCCGGTGTTTTCATGTGTACTCCTTTCCGTAACGAAGGGACTGGTCGATCCGTTCGACCAGATGGGCGATCACCGCCGGGTATTGGTGCCGCAGATAGAAGTGGTCGCCGTTGAACGTCTGGACGCGGATCGGCCGCGTCGCGACGTCCTGCCACGCCTGCGCCTCGTCGTTGTCCAGCTCGGGATCGGCGAGCGGCAGCATCACGCCGAGCGGCGCATCGATGCGCGGCGGGCGGTCGCGCCGATACGTTTCGATCGCGCGGTAGTCGTGGCGGATCATCGGCAGGTAGATCGCGCGCATTTCAGGATCGGCGAGGAGCGCGGCGTGCTCGCCGGACAGCCGGGCGACATCGCCGACGAGCGCGTCGTCGGATTGCAGGTGCAGATCCGACGGGCGCTGGCGATGCGGCGGCGGCAGCGCGGAAACGGCCACGTAAAGCGGCGCGGCGCCGCGCGCTTCGAGCCGCACCGCGACCTCGTACGCGAGCGCCGCGCCGAGGCTGTGCCCGAACAGCACGAGCGGCGCGTGCGCATAGCGTTGCAGCGCGTCGGCGGCCGGGCCGGCGAGCGCGTCGATCGAGTGCAGGCACGGCTCGCCGAAGCGTTCCTCGCGGCCCGGATACTGCAGCGCGAGCAGATCGACGTCCCACGGCAGCGCACGGCGCCAGCCGCGAAAGAAATTCGCGGTGCCGCCTGCATGCGGAAAGCAGACGAGTTGCGCGCGCGGGCACGGCGACAGCCGCAGCTCGCGAATCCAGTGCGAATCGGTCGCGCGCGTGCTCATGCGGCCGCCGGCTGCAACTGGCGGCGCAACAGGTCGCGCAGCGATTTCTTGCTGGTCTTGCCGATGCCGGTTTCCGGAAAACGCGGCATGAATTCGATGCGGTCGGGGATCTTGAACGCCGCGAGCCCGCAGTCGCGCAGATAACGTTTCAGCACCAGTCTGGACGGGGCCGGCGTGCGTGCGACGACGAACGCGCAGGTCCGTTCGCCGAGCATCGGGTCGGGCATCGCGACGACCGCCGCGTCGTGCACCTGCGGATGCGCGAGCAACAGGTTTTCCACTTCCTCGGCGGAGATCTTCTCGCCGCCGCGGTTGATCTGATCCTTGTCGCGACCTTCGACGACGAGGTCGCCGTCGGCGGTGCGCCGCACGCGGTCGCCGCTGCGATAGAAGCCGTCGGCCGTGAATGCCGTCGCGTCGTGCTCCGCGAGCCGGTAGTAGCCGCGGATCGTGTACGGGCCGCGTACCTGCAGTTCGCCGATTTCGCCGGGCGCGACCGGTGCGCCGGTTTCATCGACGATGCGCACTTCGTCGCCGTCCGACACGGGGCGGCCCTGCGTGTGCGCGATGCGCTCGGGCGCATCGTCGAGCCGCGTGCAGCAGATGAGCCCTTCGGCCATGCCGAACACCTGCTGCAGCCGGCAGCCGAGCACAGGCGTCACGCGCGCGGCCGCGTGGTCCATCAGCCGTGCGCCGCCGACCTGCAGCACGCGCAGGCTCGACAGGTCGGCCTGTCGTTGCGGCTGCTCGTCGAGCCACAGCAACGCGAGCGGCGGCACGAGCGCGGTATGCGTGACGCGTTCCTGCGCGATCAGCGCGAAGCTTTGATCGGGCTCGGGCCGTACGGTCGTCACGACCCGGCCGCCCGCGAGCAATGCGCCGATCGTGCCGGGGCAGCACAGCGTGAAGTTGTGCGCCATCGGCAGCGCGGCGAGATAGACGGTGTCGGCGTCGAACCCGCTCGCGGCGCTGCACGCGCGCACGTTGTACAGATATTCGCGATGGCGGCGCGGAATCAGCTTCGGCGTGCCGGTTGTGCCCCCCGACAACTGGAAGCACGCGATGTCGTCGGCGCTTGCCGCGCAGGCGTGCACGGGCGGCGCGCCGTACAGCGTATCGAACGGCGTGAACGCGTGATCGTCGCCGGCCATCACGACGTGCTCGAGCGTCGGGCAGTCGGCTTGCAACGCGGCCGCGAGCGGCCGGCAGTCGAAATCGCCGAGTGGCGACGCGCCGAGGTACGCACGCGCGCCGGCGAAGCGGCAGAACGCGCCGATCTCGTAGTGACGGTGCGCGGGCAGCGCGAGCACCGGCCGCACGCCGAGCTGGAACAGCGCGAAGCACGTCTCGATGAAGCGCGCGCCGTTCGGCAACTGGACGACGACCGTATCGCCGCGCGTCAGGCCGAGCCGCGCGAGGCCGCCCGCGACGCGGCGAATGCGCGCCAGCAGATCGCGATAGCACAGCCGGAGCGTGCCGTCGACGATCGCGAGCGCGTCGGGATGGCGCTGCGCGCAGGCATCGAGCGCGTCGAAGAACGTCGTGTCCTGCCAGTAGCCGACGTCGCGGTAGCGGCGCACGAACGCGTCGGGCCAGTCGGGCGCGTCGGCCGGCACGGCCGCCGCCACGGAAGAAGGGGAGGATTGCATGCGCTGACCTCGAGCTCCGGCAAGTTGTCAAAAATTGTAAATGAGAGGTATTATCATTTAGAACAGGTGCTGCGATAGCGCCGTTTCTTTTGATATCGCGGCAATTTCGTTCGATCGGGCGTCGATCGCGCGGCGCCCGCCCGGTCCGGCCGGACAATCGGCCGGTTGCCGCCGGCGTGCGCCGGCCCGCGCGTGCCGCCTCACCAACGGACCTCCGATGAGATCGACTTCCTTCGCTTCGTCACGACGTCACCCGCCGGTGCTCGTGCCCGGCAATCATCCGGGCGTGGTGCACATCGACGCGGGCATGAAACTCATGAGCGGCACGCTGTGCTCGGACAGCCGCGACTGGTACGAGGAGCCGCTCGAAAAAGGGCTGAAGCTCGTCCTCGTGCAGAGCGGGCAGTTACGCTGCCGCGTGCCGGGCCAGCCCGAGCAATGCATCAAGGGGCCGGGCCTGTGCGTGATCGCCAACGACGGCGAATTCACGACGCACCAGATCTACGATCGCGACGTGCCGCTGCGCTACACGATCGTGCAGCTCGGCCTCGACGCGCTCGATCGCAACCTGAGCCTGCTGCCGGAGAAGATGCTCGCGCCGACGGGCGGCGATCCGCGCATCGTCAGTTGCCCGGCGTCGAAGGCGCTGCAGGCGCTCGCCGTGCAGATCGCCACCTGCCCGTTCGATGGCGCGGTGCGCGAGTACTACCTGAAGGCGAAGGCGTTCGAGCTGACCGCGCTGAGCGCGCAGTTGCTGGCCACGCAGCGGCAATCGGCGCCGGCCGACGTGCGCGTCACGTCGTCGGATGTCGAGCGCGTGTACGCGGCGAGCGACATCCTGACGCGCGAGCTTCAGCATCCGCCGACGCTCGACGCGCTCGCGAGCCGCGTCGGGATGAATTCGCGCAAGCTGACGGCCGGCTTCCGCAAGGTATTCGGCACGAGCGTGTACGCGTATCTGCAGGAATACCGGCTGCGGACCGCGCACGCGATGCTGTGCGCGGAGGATGCGAACGTGTCGACCGTCGCGTACCGCGTCGGCTACAGCCCCGCGCATTTTTCGATCGCGTTCCGCAAGCGCTACGGCATTTCGCCGAGCGATATCCGCGTGTCGTCGAACGCGATCGACGACCACGAACGGGTGGGCGCGGCGATCTAAAACAACTGACCGGCAGCCTAAAGGAATCGACCGGGCTCATGGGTGTTAATGAGATAGATTCTCATTCACGGGTGGCCGCCGCCGCGCGGACCCGCCGTCGAACGACCCATACAAGGCGTGCCCATGAGCCAGACCGTTGTCGATTCCATTACCGACCATTCCGATCCTTCCTGTTGTGCTCCCCCTGACTTTCGCGCACGGCTCGTCGCACTGATCGCCGAGCTGCTCGACGAATCCGTCGACGAGATCGCGTCGCTCGACGACGACGAGGACCTGCTGAGTTGCGGCCTCGATTCGATCCGGCTGATGTATCTGCAAACGCGCGTGAACCGGCTCGGCCACGCGCTGACGTTCGACGCGCTCGCACGCACGCCGACGCTCGGTGCGTGGACTGCGTTGCTTACGAACGCGCCGCGTATCGCGCGGGCGGAAGCCGCCGCTGCTTCCGAAGCAGTCGACGTGCATGCGCCGTTCGAGTTGTCCGCGGTGCAGCAGGCGTACTGGCTCGGCCGCGGCGACGGCGAGGTGCTCGGCAACGTGAGCTGCCACGCGTTCCTCGAATTCCGCAGCCGCGCGATCGATCCCGTTCGTCTCGACATCGCGTGCCGGCGCGTGCGCGAGCGTCATCCGATGCTGCGCGCGCGTTTCGACGGCGGCCGCCAGCAGATCCTCGCCGAGTCGGACGCACCGGTGTTCGCGCACGCCGACTGGCGCGACCGGACGGCGGCCGATGCGGAAACCGAATGGGCGTCGCTGCGCGCGTTCCGCTCGCACGAATGTCTGGACGTCGAGCACGCGCAAGTGTTCATGATCGGGCTCGTGCAGATGCCCGGCGGCGAGGATCGCGTGTGGCTCAGCGTCGACCTGCTCGCGGCCGATGTCGACAGCGTGCGGCTGCTGATGCACGAGATCGGCGTCGCGTATGCCGAGCCGTCGGCGCTGCCCGCTGCGCCGTCGACGTGGTTCCCGGCCTGGCTCGCGCGTCGCGCGGCCGAAACGCGCGATGCGCGGGCCGCGGCGCGCGACGCATGGCACGCGCGGCTCGCGACGCTGCCGGAAGGGCCGGCGCTGCCGCTCGCCCGTGCGCCGGACACGATTCGCGCGCCGCGTTTCAGCCGCGTCTCGCATACGCTGAGCACGGACGAGCTCGCGCGTCTGCAGGCGCGCGCCGCGCAGCATGGCGTCACGCTGTCGTCGGTGTTCGGCGCGGCGTTCGCGGCCGTGCTCGCGCGCTGGAGCGGCCGGCACGCATTCCTGCTCAACGTGCCGCTGTTCGACCGGCACGGCGATGCGCCCGATCTGGGCCGCGTGATCGCCGATTTCACGACGCTGTTGCTCGTCGAATGCGACGTGCACGCCGATGCGAGCACGGCCGACGCGGTGCGCGCGTTCCAGCAGCGGCTGCACGGTGCGATCGCGCACGCCGCGTATCCGGCGCTCGACGTGCTGCGCGATGCGCGTCGGCACGGCACGCCGCGCGCGGCGCCGATCGTGTTTTCGTGCAATCTCGGCGACGAATCGTTCGTGCCCGATGCGTTCGCGCGGGTGTTCGGCGATCTGCACGACATGATTTCGCAGACGCCGCAGGTGTGGCTCGACCATCAGCTCTATCGCGTGCCGGGCGGCGCGCTGCTCGCGTGGGACAGCGTCGACGGCCTGTTCCCGGACGGGATGATCGACGCGATGTTCGGCGCGTATGTGGCGTTCGTGCAGGCGCTGTGCGATCGCGACTGGCGGCTGCCGATCGCGGTCGGGCTGCCGTCCGCGCAGCGGCGCGTGCGCGATGCGCTCAACGCGTTGCCGGCCCCTGGCCGCGTGCGCACGCTGCATCACGATTTCTTCGCGCTGGCCGCACGCGAGCCGGCTGCCGTCGCAGTGCGATGCGGCGACCGCACGATGACGCGCGGCGAACTGGCCGCGCAGGCGCTCGCGATCGCGGGCGGGTTGCGGGTGGCCGGGATCGGCCACGGCGATGCGGTCGAGATCAGCCTGCCGCGCGGGCCCGCGCAGGTCGCGGCCGTGTTCGGCGTGCTGGCGGCCGGCGCGTGCTACGTGCCGCTCGACATCGCGCAGCCGGTCGCGCGCAAGGCGTTGATCGAGCGTGCGGCGGGCGTGAAGGCCGTGATCGGCGACACCGCGTGCGCGGACGGGCCGCTGCCGCACGTCGGCGTCGCCGCGCTGCTGCGACATGCGCCGCTGGCCGCGCCGCTTGCAGTCGCGCCGCAGGCGACGGCCTACGTGATCTACACGTCCGGGTCGACGGGCGTGCCGAAGGGTGTCGAGATGACGCACGCGGCGGCGCTCAACACGATCGACGCGATCGATGCGCTGCTCGGCGTGCGCGCGGACGATCGGCTGCTCGCGGTGTCGGCGCTCGATTTCGATCTGTCGGTGTACGACCTGTTCGGCGCGCTGGGCGCCGGCGCGGAACTCGTGCTGCCGACGCAGGACGAAGCGCGCGATGCGGCGCGCTGGATCGACCTGATCGCGCAGCACCGCGTGACGCTGTGGAACTCGGCGCCCGCGCTGCTGGAAATGGCGCTCGCCGTGCCGGCGCCGCGCGACGCGTGCCGCAGCGTGCGCGCGGCGCTGCTGTCCGGCGACTGGATCGCGCTCGACCTGCCGGCGCGCCTGCGCGAGCGCTGCGGCGACGCGTGTGCGTTCCACGCGCTCGGCGGCGCGACCGAGGCCGGCATCTGGTCGAACGTGCAGACGGTGCGCGACGTGCCGCCGCACTGGCGTTCGATTCCGTATGGGCGGCCGTTGCCGGGGCAGGCGTATCGCGTCGTCGATGCCGACGGGCGCGATGCGCCCGATTACGTGCCGGGCGAATTGCTGATCGGCGGCGACAGTCTTGCGCGCGGCTACCGGAACGATCCCGAGCTGACCGCGCAGCGTTTCGTGCAGCACGCGTCGGGCCGCTGGTATCGCACCGGTGACCGCGGCCGCTACTGGCCGGACGGGACGCTCGAATTCCTCGGGCGCGAGGATCGGCAAGTGAAGGTGCGCGGGCACCGGATCGAACTCGGCGAGATCGAGGCGGCGCTGGCCGCGCATCCGCGGATCGACGGCGCGTGCGCGAGCGTCGTCCACGGCGAGGCCGCGCGCATCGTCGCGGCGTTCGTGCCGGCCGATTGCGCAGCATCGGACCCCGCGCCGTCGTCGCTCGCGGAAGCCGGCACGGCCGACACGATGCCGGCGGAAGCGGCCGTCGCGCATGCCGTTGCCGGCCGGTTGCGCGACGGCGACGCGGGCTTGCCGCCGTCGCTGCGTGCGCACTGGCGCGCGAAGGGCGACGCATCGATTGCCATCGACGATGCGCTCGATCGACTCGACTGGCAGGCCCCCGATCTCGACGACCTGACGGCGGCGCTGCGCGCGCTCGCCGCCGAGCCCGACACCGCCGCGCAGCGCGTGCCGCTGGACCCGTGCGTGGCGCCGCTCGCGTTCGCGACGCGTTTGCCCGACGGCGCGCGCGCACTGCACGAATTTGCGGGCGCGCTGGACGCACAGGCCGCGGCAAACGAACGCGCATTGCGCGTCGCGGTGCTCGACGTCCGCGCTGGGCAGCCGCTCGATGCCGGGCTCGGCGTGCTTGACGATCCACGCTTCGACGTGACGCTGTTCGACGTGTCGCCGGGCCTGCTGCACACCGCCCGGGCCCGCTTCGCCCGAACGATGCCGGCGCTTCAGCCGATGCAGGACGGCTTGCTGCCCGCACGCCATCTCGGCGCATTCGATTGCGTGATCAGTTTCGCGGCCGCGCATCTGCGCGACGATCCGCGCGACACGTTCCGGATCGCGGCTGCGCTGCTTGCGCCCGACGGCCGCCTGCTGCTCGCCGACGTGCTGCGCGATTCGCCGCTGCGCGAACTCGTCGCGAGCGTCGCGGGCGATGCGTCGCCGCCGCGGCCGTTCGCCGGCGATGCGCTCGCGGCAGCCGCCCACGCCTGCGGTTTCGCGCTCGATGCGCGGAGCTGGCGCTCGGCGGCGTTCGTCTGCATCGCGGCGCGCCGGGTCGGCGAGCCGATCGCACCGGCGGCCCTGGCCGACTGGCTGCGCGACCGGTTGCCCGACGCGATGCGCCCCGATGCGCTGTGGTGCGTGCCTCGCTGGCCGCTCAACGCGAACGGCAAGATCGACCGCCGCGCAGTCGGGGATGCGCTCGCGCGCGCACTCGGCGACGCACCGGCCGCGCACGACGCGTTCGTGCCGACCGACGAACGGCACGCGATATTGCTGGCCTGCTGGGAACAGGCGCTCGGCCGCGCGGCGAACGCGCGCGACGCGACGTTCTTCGCGCTCGGCGGCGACAGCCTGCTCGCGACGCGCCTGCTTGCGCAACTGCGCGAGCGGCTCGGCGTGCGGATCGGGATGGCCGCGTTCTACCGGCAGCCGACGCTGGCCGGTCTCGCGGCGCAGCTCGACGAACTGACGTCGGCGGTGCCCGCCGACAGCGACGCATCGGTCGCGACGATCGAGGAGGGCGTGCTGTGAGCTTCGACGACGTGCTCGATCTCTGCCGCGAACGGCAGATCGAACTATGGTGCGACGACGGCGGCCAGTTGCGCTATCGCGCACCGGCCGGCGCGCTCGATGCGGATCTCGCCGCGCGCATCAAGGCCGAACGCGACGCGTTCGTCCGCTTCCTTCAGGACGGCGCATGGCGCAGCGATCCGGCGCGCCAGTACGAACGGTTCGCCCTGACGCCGGTGCAGGCCGCGTATGTGCTGGGCCGCCACGCATCGTTCGAGTTCGGCGGCAGCGCATGCCATCTATACGTCGAATACGACGAACCGAAGGATCTCGACTGCGTGCGCTTCGAAGCCGCTTGGAATGCATGCGTCGCGCGCCATCCGATGCTGCGCGCGATCGTCGAGGACAACGCATGGCAGCGCGTGCTGCCCGACGTGCCGTGGCAGCCGCTCACCGTGCACGACCTGCGCGACGCCGACGCGAACGCATTCGACGCACACCTGAACCGCGTGCGCGAGCGCCTCGATCATGCGGTGCATGCACTCGACCGCTGGCCGGTGCTGCAGCCGGAAGTGAGCGTCGGGCCGGACGTCGCGGTGCTGCACCTGTCCGTGGATTTCACGCTGATCGACTACGCGAGCCTGCAATTGCTGCTCGCCGAATGGCGGCGTCGTTACGACGATCCGCAATGGCGGCCCGCGCCGCTCGACGCGACGTTTCGCGACTATGTGATGCATGAAGCACAGGCCGGCACGCGGGCCGACCATGCGCGCGACAAGGCGTGGTGGCTCGCTCGCATCGACGCGCTGCCCGCGCGGCCCGATTTGCCGGTCGTGCCCGTGCTGCACACCGGCGCGCCGCCGCGCTTCACGCATCGGCATGCGCAGCTCGATCGCACGCAATGGGCCGCGCTGAGCGGCCATGCGAGCCGTTTCGGGCTGAGCGCGGCGAGCGTCGCGCTGGCCGCGTTCGCCGAAGTCATCGGCCGCTGGAGCCAGGCGCCGGCGTTCTGCCTGAACCTGACGGTGCTGAACCGTCCGCCCGTGCATCCGCGCATCGATGCGGTGCTCGGCGATTTCACCGCACTGAGTCTGCTCGCCGTCGATGCGACGCACGGGCGCGATTTCGTCGAGCGCGCCCGCACGATCGGCGCGCGGATGTTCGACGATCTCGACCATCGCGCGTTCACCGGCGTCGACGTGATGCGCGAACTCGCGCGGCGGCGCGGCAAGGAGGCGGCGCTGATGCCGGTGGTGTTCACGAGCGGGATCGGCAGCGTCGGGCGCCTGCTCGGCGAGCAGGCGACTCGCGCCGAACCGCCGCGCTACATGATCAGCCAGACGCCGCAGGTATGGCTCGACTGCCAGGTGACCGACCAGTTCGGCGGGCTGGAAATCGGCTGGGACGTACGCGACGACCTGTTTCCGGACGGCATGCCGGCCGCGATGTTCGATGCGTATGTCGCGCTGCTGGGCCGGCTGGCCGACGATGCCGCATGGTGGTCGCGTGCGGGCGACATCGTGCTGCCGTCCGCTGCGCCGGTCGCCGACGTGCATCCGGATGCGGATACGCATATCGCGGCCGGTTTCGCCGCGCAGGCGTTGCGCACGCCCGATGCGCCGGTCGTGATCGACGCACAGGGGGCGCGCACGTATCGCGACGTCGCGCAACACGCGGCGGCGCTGCGTACGGCGCTGGAGCACGCAGGCGTCGGCGTGGGCGACACCGTCGCGGTGCTGATGCCGAAGTGCGCGCACCAGCTCGCGGCCGTGCTCGCGATCGTTCAGACGGGCGCCGCGTACGTGCCGGTCGACAGCCGCCAGCCGGCGCTGCGGCAGCAGGCCATTCTGCGCAATGCGCGGGTACGTGCGGTCGTCAGCGTGCAGGCGCTCGCATTCGAACACGATGGTTGCGTGCGCATCGATATCGATGCGTTGCCGATCGATCCGCAATGGCCGCCGCGCGCCGCGTGCGACGTCGCCCGCGATGCGTTGGCCTACGTGATCTACACGTCGGGTTCCACCGGCGAGCCGAAGGGCGTGATGCTGAGCCACGCGGCGGTGTGCAACACGCTCGCCGACATCAGCGCGCGGCATGCGGTCGGCGCGGGCGACGTGGTGCTGGGCCTGGCCGAACTGAGCTTCGACCTGTCCGTCTACGACTGCTTCGGTGCAACCGCGCGCGGCGCATGCATCGTGCTGCCCGATCCGGCGCGCGGCAACGATCCGTCGCACTGGGCCGAACTGATGGCGCGCCACCGCGTGACGCTATGGAACTCGGTGCCCGCGCAGGGGCAAATGCTGATCGACTACCTCGAAGGCGAACCGGCGCTCGACGTGCCGGGCCCGCGCCGCGTGCTGTGGTCGGGCGACTGGATTCCGGTGACGCTGCCGGCCCGCTGGTGGCGCCGCTGGCCCGACAGCGCGCTGTTCAGCCTGGGCGGCGCGACCGAAGCGTCGATCTGGTCGATCGAGCATCCGATCCGCCCCGAAGACACGCAGCTCGCGAGCATTCCGTACGGCCGCGCGCTGACAGGGCAGACGATGGAGGTGCTCGACGCACTCGGTCGGCCGTGCCCGCCCGGCGTGCGCGGCGAGATCCATATCGGCGGCGTCGGGCTCGCAACGGGCTATGCGAACGATCCCGTGCGGACGGCCGAACGCTTCATCCGTCATCCGGACGGGCGCAGGCTTTATCGCACCGGCGATCTCGGGCGCGTGCGCGCCGACGGCTCGCTCGAATTCCTCGGGCGGCAGGACGATCAGGTGAAGATCCGCGGCTACCGGATCGAACTGGCCGAGATCGACGCGGCGCTGACCGCGCATCCGCTCGTCGGCGCGGCCGCGACGATCGTGCTGGGCGACGGCGCGGAGCGCCGGCTCGCGAGCTTCGTGTCGCTGCAGGGCGCGGAAGCGCCGCCGTCGGCGCAGGACGATGCGCTGCATGACGTAGCGACGCAGGTGCGTGCGGCATTCGACGCCGCGCATTGGCCCACGCAGGCGGACGTGTCGCGTTCGGTCGCGCAGCTCGAAACGGCATGCGTGGCGTCGCTCGCCGCGTGGATCGTGCCGGCCGGCGGCTTGACGACGGACGGCTCGACCGGTTTCGCGACGCTGTGCGAGCGGCTGCGCGTGCCGGCGGCGCGACGGTATCTGCTGCGCCACTGGCTCGCGATGCTGGTCGCGCATCGCGTGCTGGATGCGGACGCCGAAGACGGTTGGCGCATGCGGCCTGACGCGCACATCGTCGACGCGCTTGCCTGCTGGGACGCATTCGCGCAACACGCGTCGCCCGAGCTGTGGCCGGCCGTGCTCGTCGACTACTTCCGCGATAGCGCCGGATGTCTCGACGCGCAGATCGACGGCAGCGTATCGCCGGCCGGCCTGATGTTCCCGGAAGGTGCTCCGCATATCGCCGAAGCGATGTACAGCGACGGCGAACATGCCCGCGCGCTGCATCGCGGGATGGCGCAGGCCGTGCGCGCGGTGATCGAGCGCGAGCCGCAGCGCGCGTGGCGCATCCTCGAGATCGGTGCGGGCACGGCCGCCGCGACGCGGGCGATCGTCGACGCGCTCGCGCCGCTGGTCGAAGCCGGGACGCGCATCGATTACCTGTTCAGCGACGTGTCGAGCTACTTCCTCGCGGCCGCGCGCGAGCGTTTCGCCGCGTATCCGTGGATGCGCTTCGTGCGCTTCGACATGAACGCGCGCTGCGACGCGCAGGGCATTGCGCCGCATTCGGTCGACCTGACGATCAGCTCCGGCGCGCTGAACAATGCGCGCGATACGGTCGCGCTGATCGCCGGATTGCGCGCGCTATCGGCCGCCGATGCGTGGTGGGTGATCCAGGAGCTGACGGCCGAGCATCCGGAAATCAGCATCAGCCAGGCGCTGATGATGGAGACGCCGGACGACGCGCGGGCCGCATCGGCACGGTTGTTCGTGCCGCACGCGCAGTGGCTCGACTGGCTGCAGGCGGAAGCGGGCGATCGCGCGCTCGGGTGCGTCGCGCCCGACACGCCGCTCGCCGCGCTCGGCTACGACATCCTGCTGGCCCACGTGAAGCGCGGCGCGGCGCGCATCGCGCCGGATGCGCTGCTGGCGTTCGTCGCCGAGCGCGTGCCGGGCTACATGGTGCCGTCGCAACTGCGCGTGCTCGAACGTTTGCCGGTAACCGCGAACGGCAAGATCGACCGCCGTATGCTGGCCGGCATCGCCGATATCCGCGAGCCGGCGCCGCCGGTGGTCCGACCGGTGGCGACGCCGGCCGCCGATCCGCTGCTGGCGCGACTGATCGGCTTGTGGGAAACCGTGCTCGATACGCGCGACGTCTCGCCGGATCAGGACTTCTTCGCCGCGGGCGGCGATTCGCTGTTGATCGCGCAGCTCGTGTCGCGGCTGCGCGGCGAGGAACCGCTCGCACATGCGCATCCGTTCGACCGGCTGCTGCGCTGGGTGCTCGCGCAGCCGACGCCGGCCGCGTTCGCGCAATGCCTGCGCGACGCAGGCGAACAGCCGGCGAGCGCGCCGCCGACGGCCGCGCCGGCCGCGTTGCGCACACCGCGTGCATCGACGGTCGTCCACGCGCCGGCGCCGCGCGTGCGCGCCGGCGTGCGGCCGATTCCGCTCGCGCCGGGCGACGGCGTGCCGCGCGTGATCGTGCACGAAGGGCTCGGCACCGTGCATGCGTATCGTCCGGTGCTTCCCGCGCTCGCGCGGCTCGGCCCGGTGCTCGGCTTCGCGGTGCGCGACGCGCAGGACTATCTCGACCTGCCGGCGCAGCACCTGAACGCGACGCTCGGCCGGCGTTATGCGGAGGCGCTGTGGCGCAGCGGCGCGCGCGAGGTCGACGTGCTCGGCTATTGCTCGGGCGGGCTGGTCGCGCTGGAAATGGCGAAGTCGCTGGTGCAGCTCGGCGTCGCGGTGCGCACGCTCGACATCGTGTCGAGCTACCGGATTCCTTACCTGATCGAGGACGAACGGCTCGTGCTGTTCAACTTCGCGGCGACGCTCGGACTGCCGCTCGACGCGCTCGGTTTTCCGGAGACGTACGTGCTGGCCGACGCGCTCGCCGACGCGTTGAAGGCGGCCCCCGCGCGGCTCGCGCCCGGCAGCTTGCAGGCGCAGCTCGAAATCTTCGGCGATCGCTGCGAGCCGCTCGACGTGCTGCGCGACCGTGTGTTGCGCGCGGCGGCCGGCCTGTCGATGCAGGACGCGCTCGCACATCCGCTGCTCGACGAGCGCGAGCGGCTCTACCGGCTCTTCATGCATTCGGTGCAGGCGTGCCATTGGGCCGGCGATGCGCCGTATGCGGGCGCGTTGCGGCTGTTCGTGCCGGAGCGCTGCAACCCGCTGATTCCGCAGCAGCGCGCGGCGCTCACCGACTACTGGACGGCGCAGGCGCTCGGCGGCATCACCGCCGTCGATATCCCCGGCGGTCATTTCGACTGCCTGAACGCCGCGTTCGTCGATACCCGCCTGAAGGAGGCACGATGAAGGTCCATCCGCTGCCGGTCGTCGTGGCCGGCTCCCGTTTCGGTCAGTTCTATGCGGCGGGCCTCGCGGCGTCCGGTTCGTATCGCGTCGCCGGCATCCTCGGGCAGGGCAGCGCGCGCACGGCGGCGTTGGCCGCGCGCGTCGGCGCGCCGGTGTTCGATTGCGTCGACGCGTTGCCGGACGACGTACGCGTCGCCTGCGTCGCCGTCGGCGGCGCGGCGCGTGGCGAGCAGGGCGCAGCGCTCGCGTGCCGGCTGCTCGAACGCGGGATCGACGTCGTGATCGAGCATCCGCTGCTGCCCGACGAATGGGACAGCGTGTTGCGCACCGCGTCGCGCGAGGGGCGCCGTTGCCTGCTCAACAGCTTCTATCCGAACCTGCCGGTCGTCGCGCGCTTCATCGCGGTCGCGCGACGGCTGCGCGAGACGAGCGCGCCGGTGCATGCGGATGTCGTGTGTTCGGTGCAGGCGAGCTACGCGGCGCTCGACGTGCTCGCGGCCGCGTTGCAGGGCGTCGGGCCGTGGTCGGTCGAACCGATCGGGCCGGCGCTGTCGTCGATGCGCGAATGCGCGATGGTGCTCGCCGAAACGCCGGTGTCGCTGCGCGTGCACAACGAGATGGCGGCGGCCGACGACGGCCGGATGAGCCTGCTGTTCGGCATCACGCTGACGACCGACGCCGGCACGTGGACGCTCGCGTCGCCGCACGGCCCGCTGTGGTGGGCGCCCGCGCTGCGCGAGCCGGCGATGGATGAAAACGGCCTGTTCCCGATTTTCGGCGAGCCGGCCGGCGATGCCATGCCGAGCATCCAGATCTGCGACGACGCACAGGACACGTGGGGCGACATTCATGCGCGCTGCTGGCCGCAGGCGGCCGTGCGCGCGGTCGACCGGATCGTGGCCGGCGACGGGCTGCACGCGTGCAACCAGCGCAGCATCGACGTGGCGCGCGTCTGGCAGCAGTTGACCGCGCAGCTCGGTTTTCCGGAGCAGCCGCCGGGCGATGCGCGCGCCGCGACGCTCGGCATGCTGCTGGAGCTTGCCGCATGAAGGGGGCGTTGTTTGCAATGTTGCGGCCGTTCGCGGTGCCGCTCGTCACGGCGGTGGCGTTGCAGGCGTTGGCCGGCGTCGCGTCGCTCGTGCCCTGGCTTGCGCTCGCGCATCTCGCCGACGCATGGCGCGCGACGGCGCAGCTCGACGCGGCGGCGCGCGGCTGGCTCGTCGCGGCCGCGGCGGCCGGCGCGTGCTGGCTGGGCGGCCAGACGGTCGCGCTGCACCTGACGCACCGCGTCGACGCCGATCTCGGCGACCGCTTGCGCAAGCGCCTCGCCGATCATCTGCAGCGTTTGCCGCTCGGCTGGTTCGCGCGCGCGGGCAGCGACCGCGTCGCGCGCCATGTCGACCAGGACGTGCGCGCGCTGCACCAGCTCGTCGCGCATGCACCGGCCGATCTCACGCAGCTCGTCGTGGTGCCGTGCGCGGCGCTCGCGTGCCTGCTTTACCTGAATCCGGCGCTGCTCGCGTTCGCGCTCGTGCCGCTCGTCGCCGGTGCGGCGCTGTTCCGCTGGATGCGGTCGGCCCGATTCGCGCCGGCCTTCGCGGCGCGCAACGCGGCGCTCGAACGGCTGATGGGCGACTACGCGCAGCTCGCGCAGAATCCGGCGCTCGTGCGGCAATATCCGGGCGCCGGCATCGAGGCGGCCGCGCTGGCGTCGGCCGGGAATTTCTCGCACGCGTTCTCGGCGTGGGTCGGCCGCATCGGCGGCCTCGGCGCCTGCACGCAGGTGCTGCTCGGCACGCCGTTCCTGCTTGCGTGGGTCGTGTCCGGCGCGACGTGGCTGACGGCCGGGCAGTTGCCGGTCGGCACGCTGTGCGCGTTCGCGCTGCTGATCTGGGCGGTCGCGGCGCCGGTGCGCGCGCTCGGTCACGGCGCCGATGCGTTGCGCGAGGCACGCGCCGCCGCCGCGCGGCTCGATGCGTTGCTCGCGCAGCCGGGCTTGCAGGAACCCGTCGACGGCGCGGCACAGGCGCCGCGCGATGCATCGATCGAACTGCGCGGCGTGCAGGTCGACATCGACGGCGAGCCGATCCTGCGCGACATCGACGCGACGATCGCGGCCGGCACGACCACCGCGATCGTCGGGCCGTCGGGCGCGGGCAAGAGCACGCTGCTGATGCTGCTCGCGCGCTTCATGGATCCGGATCGCGGCACGGTGCGGCTCGGCGGCGCCGATCTGCGGCTGCTCGCGTCGGCAACGCGCCGCGAACAGATCGCGATGGTGTTCCAGCAGGCGACCGCGCTCGACGATGTGTCGATTGCCGCGAACATCGCGCTGTACCGCCCCGATGCCGATCGCGACGCGATTTGCGCCGCCGCGCGCGCGGCCTGTCTCGACGCACGCATCGACGCATTGCCGGGCGGCTACGACTGCGTGTGCGGTCGCGACGTGCGGCTGTCCGGCGGCGAACTGCAGCGGCTGTCGATTGCACGTGCGCTGCTGTCGCGCGCGCCGGTGCTGCTGCTCGACGAACCGGCGTCGGCGCTCGATCCGCAAACCGGGCGCGCATTGCGCAACGCATTGCGCGCCGACACGCGAACGCGCGTGATCGTCAGTCACGATCTCGACGCGATCCGGCATGCGGACCAGATTCTCGTGATGGCACGCGGCCGCATCGTCGAGCGCGGCACGCATGCGGCGCTGCTGGCCGCGCACGGGCTGTATGCGCGGCTCTGGCGCGAACGCGACGCAGCAGGCGGGGAGGCCGCATGATGACGCAATCGCTCAAACTCAAACGTTTGCAGTGCCTGCCGCGCGACACGCGCCGCGCGCTATGGCGCGGTGTGAGTTGGGCCGTGGCCGCCGCGTTGCTTGACGGCGCGTGCGGGCTGCTGCTCGTGCCGTTGATCCGCGCCTGGTTCGCCGGCGCGCAGGCTGCCGCGCTGCACTGGACGGCCGTGCTCGGCGCGCTGACGCTGGGCCATGCGCTCGTGCTGTACGTCGCGCAACTTCGCGGCTATCGCGCGGGCGGTGCGCTGGCCGTCGGTCTCGTCGAACGCCTCGTGCAACACCTGCCGCGCATCGCATCGTGGCAGGCCGTGCGCGACAGTCATCCGGCCGGGTTGCTGCGCGGGCCGGTGATGCAGGCGATGGGCATTCCCGCGCACCTGCTCGGCCCGTTGATCGGCGCGGTCGTCACGCCGCTCGCGGTGGTCGCGGGGCTCGCATGGATCGACTGGCGCATCGCGTTGTGTCTCGCGGCGGCGGCCGTGCTGCTGTTCGCGCTGCTGGAGCGCGGCGGTGCGCGCACGCTCACGTTCGAACAGGCGCGCGCCGCCGGCGATCGCGACATGGCCGTGCAGCTTCAGACCTTCGCCGCGCATCAGGGGTTGCTGCGCTTCGCGGGCCGCGAAGGCGATGCGCGCGCGGCGCTGCAGCGCGCGTTCGACGAACAGCATCGTCGCACGCGGGCGCTGATGCGGCGCTCGCTGCCGATCGCGCTCGGGTTCGCGGGCGCGGTGCAGGGCGTGTTCGTCGCGATGCTGCTCGGCGGCGCATGGACGGTCGCGGCTGGCCGGCTCGACGCGGCGACGGCCGTGGCGGTACTCGTGCTGCTCGTGCGCTTCATCGAGCCGCTCGCGCAACTCACGCAGCTCGACCAGGCGTTGCGCGGCGGCTGGCGCGCGCTCGACACGGTGTTCGCCGTGCTGCACGCGCCGCGTTTCGACAGCCCCGAGCGCGGCACGCCGGTGCACGATGCGAGCGTCGACGCGGTACGCGTCGGCTATCGATCGGCCAGCGGCGCGACGCTGCTCGACGGGATCGACCTGCATTGCCCGGCGGGCGGCTTCGTCGCGATCGTCGGCCCCACGGGGGCGGGCAAGAGCACGCTGCTCGGCCTGCTCGCGCGACTCGACGATCCGTGCGCGGGGCGCGTGCTGCTCGGCCGTGCCGACGCGCGGCACCTGAGCGAGGCGACGCTTGCCGCGACGCGCAACCTCGTGTTCCAGGACAACGGGCTGTTTCGCGGCAGCCTCGCGTGGAACGTGCGGATGGGGCGACCCGACGCGACCGATGCCGAATTGCGCGCCGCGCTGGATGCCGTTGGTCTGCTGCACGACGCCGAGCGCCTGCCGGACGGCCTCGACACCGACGTGGGGCCGGGCGGCCAGTTGCTGTCGGGCGGGCAGCGCCAGCGGGCGTGCCTGGCGCGTGCGCTGCTGGCGCGGGCGCCGGTGCTGATGTTCGACGAACCGACCGCGAGCCTCGACGAGCTGAGCGCGCGGCGCGTGCGCGATGCCCTCGTCGCGCTGCGCGGGCAGCGCACGCGCATCGTCGTCACGCACCAGCCGGCGCTCGCGGCGGTCGCCGACACGATCGTCGTACTCGATGCGGGCCGTGTGCGGGCGACCGGCACGCATGCCCATCTGATCGAGACCGATGCGTGGTACGCGACGTTCGCTCGCGCCGGGCGGCCGCCCGACGGGGCGTTGCCCGCCGGCCGGGACGCGGAAACCCGGCCGGCCGAATCCGAGTACTGACGTGAACAATGCGGGCCGCCGTGCCCGGAATCGATAGGAAAAGCCCGTCGATCGAAAATTCGCCCGCCGATTCCAATTGATAATGAGAATGATTATCAAATACGGGGGCGGGAATGCGGTACGCGGTACGAGAACCAGAGAGATCGATGATGAGGGGCGCACGCGTCGTCCGTTTCGGGCGCTGGCGTCCGTCGCTGTATCTCGGCCTGCTGATTGCCGCGCATCCGGCGGCGGCGTTCGCCGATGCGGCGCGGGCGGGCGGCGCGGAAGTCCGGAAGGAAGAGGCGGCCGCCGCGCAGCCTGCCGAAGGCGAGTTGAAGGCGATTGCGGTGAATGCGTCGCGGGGTGTGGCCGACGATCCGTCGGTGGCGACGGTCAGCAAGATGCCGCTCGCGCTGCGCGAGATTCCGCAGTCGGTCAGCGTGACGACGCGCGAGCGGATCGACCAGCAGAACCTGTTCTCGCTCGACGAGGTGATGCAGCAGTCGGCCGGCGTGACCGTGCAGCCTTACGTGCTGCTCACCACCGCGTACTTCGTGCGCGGCTTCAAGGTCGATTCGTTCGAGTTCGACGGCGTGCCGGTCGTGATCGGCGACATGGCGAGCGCGCCGCAGGACATCTCGGTGTACGAACGCGTGGAAATCCTGCGCGGTGCGAACGGGCTGCTGCACGGCTCGGGCAATCCGGCCGCGACCGTCAACCTCGTGCGCAAGCGTCCGCAATACCAGTTCTCCGCGCATGCGACCGCAAGCGTGGGCAGCTGGGACCGCTATCGCGCGGAAGCCGACATCGGCGGCCCGCTCAATGCGGCCGGCACGGTGCGCAGCCGGCTCGTCGCCGCGTACGAGGATCGCCACTTCTTCTACGACCATGCGAAGCAGGACACGCGTTCGATCTACGGCGTCACGGAAGTCGACGTGACGCGCGACACGCTGCTCACGTTCGGCGCGCAGTACCAGACGACGTCGTCGGTGCCCGACATGTCCGGCGTGCCGATGGCGCGCGACGGATCGAGCCTCGGCCTGTCGCGCTCGACGTTCCTCGACACCGCGTGGGGCCGTTTCAACTGGGATACGACGCGCGCGTTCGCATCGGTCGAGCAGAAGCTCGGCGCCGGCTGGAAGGCGAAGGTCAGCGGCGAATACCAGAGCGTGCGCTCGGACCTGAAGTACGCGGGTTCGTTCGGCGCGATCGATCCGGCGACGGGCGCCGGCGGCCGACTGACCGGCGCCGCGTATCAGTTCAGCAGCTACAGCCGCAGCGTCGATGCGAACGTGCAGGGTCCGGTGCATGCGTTCGGGCTCACGCACGACCTGCTGTTCGGTCTCACCTACGCGAACAGCAGCAGCGGACAGCTGACCGCGCCGCTGCTCGGCGACGTGGCCGGCACGCCGGTGAACGTGTACCGCTGGAACCCGAGCAGCGTGCCCGAGCCCGGCGTCGGGCCGTACCAGCAGTCGCAGCAGAACGACATTTCGCAGAAGGGCGTATACGGGCTCGGCCGCATCAAGCTTGCGGAGCCGCTGACGCTCGTGCTCGGCGGCCGGATGAGCTGGTGGAACCAGGACAGCCTCGGCGCGCACTACAACACCGGCCACCAGTTCACGCCGTACGGCGGGCTGATCTGGGATTTCGCGCGCGACTGGTCGTGGTACGCGAGCTATGCGGAGGTGTTCCAGCCGCAGACCAAGTCGATGTGGGGCGGCGGCATCCTGACGCCGGTGAAGGGGCGCACCTATGAAACCGGCGTGAAGGGCGAACTGGCGGGCGGCAAGCTGAACGTGTCGCTCGCGGCGTTTCGCATCGATCTCGACAACAACCCGCAGGTCGATCTCGCGCATCCGTGCGCGGGGCCGAACTGCTACTACGTGAACGGCGGCAGCGTGCGCAGCCAGGGCTTCGAGTTCGAGGCGAACGGCCGCATCACGCCGTGGTGGAGCGTGTGGGCGAGCTACACGTACGACACGATGCGTTATGCGGACAATCTCGCGAACGCGGGCACGTTCGCGCCGCTGCTGAACCCGCGCCACCTGTTCCGGCTGTGGACCAACTACGACCTGCCGTGGCAGGCGCGGCGCTGGAGCATCGGCGGCGGCGTGCAGGTGCAGAGCAGCTACTCGGCGCAGGCGAACGGCGTCACGATGACTCAGGGCGGCTACGCGCTCGCGAGCGTGCGGCTCGGCTACCGCTACGACAAGCACTGGAGCGCCGCGCTCAACGTCAACAACCTGTTCGACCGCCATTACTACCTGAGCCTGGGCCAGCCGGGCTGGAACAACCGTTACGGGGAACCGCGCAACGTGATGCTGACCGTGCGCGGCCAATTCTGATGGCGTCCGGCTGGGGTGCGCGAGCGGCGATCGCGATCGGCGGCGTGCTGCCGGGGGCGGTCGCGCTCGCGATCACGCTGGCCCGTCATTACCCGGCCGACGGCCTGAACCGGCTCTATGCGGCCGTGCTGCTGACGCTCGCGGCGAGTGTCGCCGTGTTGCTGTGGGTGCTCGTCGCGCCTGGCCGTCGGCAGGCCGCCTGGCGCGCGGGTGCGTGGCTCGCGGTGCTCGTGCCGTGCGCGATGTTGTGGGGAGGGCGCTGACATGGACGCTTCGTCGCGTTCGCGCTGGCGCGCACTGCATCGCGGCGCCGGCGCGCTGTTCGGCGTGGTGCTGTTCGTCGTGCTGTTCAGCGGCGCGTGGAGTCTCGCGTTCGATTCGATGCAGGGCTGGTGGCGGCCGCCGGCGCTCGCCGTCGCGCGACCGACGTTGCCGCTCGATGCGCTCGTCGCGCGTGCGGCGTCGCTCGGGGTCGCGTTGCGCGATGCGCGCATCGTGCTGCCGAGGCCGGACGATCCGGCCATCCGTTTCTGCGACGCGCGCCAGACCTGCACGCTCGCGCTCGATCCGGCGACCGGCGCGCCGCTGCCCGATGCCGCGCGGGCGACGTCGATCGTCACGCTGCACAAGACGCTGTTCGCCGGCTTCCCCGGGCGCATCTTCGTCAGCCTGTGGGGCATCGTGCTGCTCGTGCTCATCGTCGCGGGCGTCGTCGTGCATCGCAAGCGCTGGCCCGACGCGGCGCGCATCCGGCGCGGCCACGGCTTGCGCATCGCGCTGTTCGATCTGCACGCGTGGATCGGCCTGTGGGGTACGCCGTGGCTCGTGCTGTTCGCGTTCACCGGCGCGTTGTCGGGGCTCGGTGCGCTCGGCACGGTGGCGCTCGCGGGCGTCGCGTATCCGGGGCAACCGCAGCGTGCGTTCGCCGAACTGCTCGGCGGGTCGCTGCCCGTCGAGGCCGGCGGTCCGTGGCGGCATGCGCCCGATCTCGATGCACTGCTGCGGCGCGATGCGGCGCGCAGGCCGGATTTCCGGCCCGAAGCCGTCGCGTTGCAGCGCTGGGGCGACGTGAACGCGCGCGTCGAGATTGCCGGCACGACCGCGGGCCTGCCGAGCACGGCCGTGTTCGAACACCACCTGTATCGCGCGGCGGACGGGCAATGGCTCGCCGATGCGACGTCGCGCGGCCGCGGCTTCTGGCTGCGCGCGTTCATCGCGGTGCAGCCGCTGCATTTCGCGCAATACGGCTGGGTTGGCGCGGCCGGCGGCGTGCTGCGCGTGCTGCATTTCCTGATGGGGCTCGCCGCCTGTGCGTTGTGCGCGACGGGGCTGCATCTGTGGATCGAGCGGCGGCGCGCGCAGCGCGATCGTGCGGCGGACCTGCTGGCCGCCGCCGCGGTCGGCGTGTGCGGCGGGCTCGTGCTCGCGGGCGGCGTGCTGCTGTTCGCCGGTCGTGCGTTGCCCGATGGCGTGCACGTCGACCATGCGCTCGCGCTGCTGTTCCGGGTCGTGTGGGGCGGCGCGATTGCGCTCGCCGCCTGTGTCGCCGATCGCGCGGCATGGCTGCGTGTGCTGATGCGTGCGGCCGGCGTCGCGTACGCGCTGGCCGGCGCGACCCATTGCGCGATCGCGCTGCTGGGCGCGGGCAGACCCGTGTACTGGCCGATCGACGCGGCGCTCGTCGCCTTCGGCGCGTTGCTGCTGCGGGCAGCGCGCCGTCCGCGGCGCGACGCGATGCTGGCCGCGCGCGTGCCGGCCGGCGCCGAACCTTTTTAACCTCATTCAACTGGAGACTTCGATGCGCGATCTGTTCGAACATCGCCGCCTGGTCGTCACGATCACGCTGCTTTACCTGTCACAGGGCATCCCGATCGGCATCGCGATGGACGCGATGCCGACGCTGCTGCGCCACGACGGCGCGCCGCTTCATGCGCTCGCGTTCCTGCCGCTCGTCGGGTTGCCGTGGGTCGTGAAATTCCTGTGGGCGCCCGTCGTCGACAATCGCTGGTCGCCCCGCATCGGCCGGCGGCGCAGCTGGATGCTGCCGATGCAGACGATCGTCGTGCTGTGTCTCGTCTGCCTCGCGCAGATCGGGATGACGGTCGCGACGGCGAGCTGGGCGGTCGGGCTGCTGGCCGTCGCGTCGCTCGCGAGCGCGACGCAGGACATCGCGAACGACGGGATGGCCGCCGAGCATTTCAGCGGCGACACGCTCGCGAAGATCAACGCGATCCAGATCGCGGGCGTGATGATCGGCTTCTTCGGCGGCGGCGCCGGCACGTTGACGCTGATCGGCATGTTCGGCCAGCCCACCGCGTTTCTTGCGCTGGCGGCCGTGCCGCTCGCGAGCCTCGTCTGCGTGCTGGGGGTCTTGCCGCGCGACGCGGATCGCGCGCGCGCCCGGCCCGAACATGAGGCGAGCCTCGTGCGTTTCGCGAAGCGGCCGCGTTCGTGGTCGCTGCTGTCGCTCGCGCTGCTGTCGGCGATGACCGCCGTATCGGGCTTCGGCCTGTCGAAGCTGTTCCTCAACGACGCGGGCTGGTCGCTCGATGCGATCGGCACGCTCGGGATGGCGGGCGGCGTCGTGACGGTCGTGCTCGGGTGCGGCGGCGGCGCGTGGCTCGTGAGGGCGCTCGGCCTGTGGCGCGCGTTTACGGCCGGCGTGAGCTGCGCGGGCGCGGCGGCGCTGCTGTGGTTCGCGCAGGCGAGCGGGTGGCTGCCGGTGTCGCCGTCGTGGGCGTGGCTGTGCACGGTGCTCGGCTCGCTGGCGACCGGCATCACGTCGGTGTCGATCATGACGGCCGGCATGCGCTTCGCGGGCGGCAGCGATCAGGCCGGCACCGACGTGACGGCCGTGCAGAGCACGCGCGATCTCGGCGAGCTGATTGCGTCGTCGACGATTCTGTCGCTGACCGCGAAGGTGGGTTATACCGGCGGGTTTCTCACGGGCGTCGCGCTCGCGGTGCTGGCGGCGCTGATCGCGATGACGCTGCGGCGGCGCGAGGCGGCGTATGCGGTGAAGGGGGACGATGCGCTGGTGTCGTGATGGTTGCGCGGCCGGCGCGCGGTGCGCGGTGCGTGGTGCGGGCCGCGCGTCGCGCCGTACCGCGTCGCATCACGCACGGTTCACGCGCCGCTCAAGCACGGCTCAACCGCCGCGCGGCCAGCAATGCGACGGCGAGCAGCACCGCGACATACGCGGCGACGCTCGTCCACGCGCCGCGTTGCCAGAATGTGCCGCCGACCGAGCCGAGCACGCTCGACCCGACATAGTAGGCGAGCAGATACAGCGACGCCGCATGCCCTTTCGCGGCGCCCGCGAGCGCGCCGACCCAGCCGCTCGCGACCGAGTGCGCGACGAAGAAGCCGATCGTCACGAGCACGATGCCGACGACGATCGCGACGAGCGAGTGCGACAGCGTCAGCGCGAGGCCCGCCGCGAACACGACGATGCCGCTGACGAGGACCGGCGCCCGCCCGAGACGATCGGCGAGCGCGCCGGCGCTCGACGACGACACCATCCCGAACAGATAGGCCCCGAAGATCAGCCCGCAGGCGGTCGGGCTCAGGTTGAACGGCGCCGCCATGAGCCGGAACCCGGCGTAGTTGTAGATCGTCACGAACGCGCCCATCACGAGGAAGCCGATCGCGAACACGAACGGCAGGCGTGCGTGACGCAATTGCGCGTGCCACAGCCGCAGGTGGTGACGCAGCGTCAGGTCGGTGCGCTTCACGAAGCGTCGCGACGCCGGCAGCAGCATCACGAACGCGAGCGCCGCGAGCAGATCGACGACGCCGATCGACAGCATCGCCGTGCGCCACGAGAAGTGCTCCTCGAGCGCGCTCATCCCGATCCGTCCGATCATGCCGCCGAACGCGGTTCCGCCGACATAGAGCCCCATCGAGAAGCCGAGCCCGTCCGCGGCGATTTCTTCCGCGAGATAGGCCATCGCCACCGCCGGCACGCCGCCCAGAGCGAAGCCTTCGAGCGCACGGCAGACGAGCAGCAGGTGCCAGTTCGGCGACAGCGCGGCGAGCAGATTGAACAGCGCGGCCAGCGTCATCGACACGAACATCAGCCCGCGCCGCCCGACCCGTTCGGATAGCGCGCCGGCGCACAGGATCGACACCGCGAGCATCCCGGTCGACAGCGATAGCGACAGCGAACTCGACGCCGCACCGACGTTGAATTCGCGGGCGAACGCGGGAAGCAGCGGCTGCACGCAGTACAGCAGCGAGAAGGTAGAAAAGCCGGCGAGGAACAGCGCGAACGCGATGCGCTTGTACGCGGCCGAGCGCGGGGACACGCCGGCCGGCAGCGCATCGGGCGCGGACGGTTGCGTACCGGGCATGGAGCGGGAAATCGAAGCGGAGGACATGAGGGCACTCGATGTGCGACGGAATACACGAATTCTTGCGCACGGTCATGTATATGTCCAATATATGAAATGAACCGCAGCAATATGTTTTAACACTGGCTCACGCGCCAACCCGACTCACCCCGCGAGGTCACGTCACGCATGGAACTCCGGCATCTCCGCTACTTTCTGGCCGTCGCGGCCGCATCGAATTTCACGAAGGCCGCCGAAACGCTCGGCATCGGCCAGCCGCCATTGAGCCAGCAGATCAAGGCGCTGGAGAACGAGCTCGGCGTGGAGCTGTTCAAGCGGACCGCGCGCGGCGCCGAGCTGACGCTGGCGGGCGAGGTTTTCGCGGAAGAGGCGCGACGCGTGCTCGACGATGCCGAGCGCGCGGCACGGGCGGCGAGACGCGCCGCGCGCGGGGAAACCGGCCATTTGCGGGTTGGCTTCACCGGGACGGCCGCGTTCAATCCGAAGGTGTCGGATCTGATTCGCCGCTTTCGCGAGGCGTTTCCGGATGCGGAACTGACGTTGCAGGAAGCGACGTCGGGTGTGCTGCTGGAGGCGCTGGAGGCCGGGCGCCTCGACGTCGCGATCGTGCGGCCCGAGCGCCGCGTGGCCGCGACGCTGCGGGTAGCCGACTGGGACGAGGAGCCGATGTTCGTCGCGCTGCCCGTCGCGCATCGGCTGGCGCAGCGCCGGCGCATCGAGCTGGCGGAGCTGGCCGACGAGTCGTTCGTGCAGGTGCCGCGCGCGGCCGGCGGCGCGCTGTTCGACGATATCGTCGCCGCGTGCAAGGCCGCCGGGTTCGAGCCGCGCATGGCGCAACCGGCGCCGCAGATCGCGTCCGCGGTGACGCTGGTGGCGGCGGGCCTCGGCGTGTCGGTCGTGCCGAAGGCAATTACGCAGGTGCAGGTTCCCGGGGTCGTATACCGGCCGTTCGCGGGCAACCGGTTTCGCGCGAGGCTGGCCATTGCGTCGCGCTGCGACGAGCCGTCCGCGGTGGTGCGGAATTTTCTGCTGCTCGCGTAGCGGGCAACAAAAAACCCGCGAAGCCATCTGCTGTCGCGGGTTTCTGAAATGCGGGAATGCGAGGAAAGCGCATCTGGTGCCGACGGCGAGACTCGAACTCGCACAGCTTTCGCCACTACCCCCTCAAGATAGCGTGTCTACCAATTTCACCACGTCGGCACTGCAAGGGGCGCAATTCTAACGTCACATTTCGCATTTGTGAAGGGGGGATGACAAGGTCGTGTACGGGCACCTCGTCGATCCCGGTAGAATTCGTCCGA
>Ga0268257_1000817_pt1 | contig 31486 bp, 29 predicted proteins | sample AgamicAtPrz_FD_200249 | JGI IMG/M metagenome (GOLD analysis project Ga0268257, IMG submission 200249) | Agave microbial communities from Guanajuato, Mexico - At.P.rz (v2) (version 3) | ecosystem: Host-associated > Plants > Phyllosphere > Phylloplane/Leaf | place: Guanajuato, Mexico | collected... | reverse complement strand
ATCCCGCATGCGAAGGTCAACGGCCAGTGCGTGCCGGTCTATCCGCACAACTACGTGAAGACCAACACGGTGTTCGAGGCCGTGAAGGCCGGCGTGCCGAATGCGCGCACCGCGTGGGCCGACAAGCACGCGTGGGGCTACGACTGGCTGAACGGCCCGTCGGGCACCGGCGTCGACGACCTGATGCACACCGAGATCAATTCGATCGACCCGGCGACCAACACCGCTTATACGGACGTCTACTCGCACACCGCGCGCTTCGACAACCTGCACGTGCAGGCGCTGATCAACCAGATCGGCGGCCGCGATTCGACCGGCACGAAGACCGCGCCGGTGCCGACGCTGTTCGGCGCGAACTTCCAGACGCTGAGCGTCGCGCAGAAGGCGCCGGTCGCGAAGGGCGGCGGCTATCTCGACGCCGACTTCACGCCGAACGGGCAGGTCGCGAACGCGATCACGTATGTCGACGACGCGATCGGCCATGTCGTCGCGGCGCTGAAGCAGGCGAACCTGTATGCGTCGACGGCGGTGATCGTCACGGCGAAGCATGGCCAGTCGCCGAGCGATCACACGAAGCTCGTGAAGAACGGCGACACGCTGACGAAGCTGCTTGAAGCGAACAACTTCATCGATCCGAACGGCAACTTCGGCCAGAACAACACGACGACGGGCAACCTGAACGACGGTTCGGGCCTGGTCGGCACGGGCTTCGTGCAGACCGACGACGTCGGCCTGATCTGGCTGCGCGACCGCAGCCAGCGCACGGCCGTCGTGCAGACGCTGAAGGCGAATCTCGGCTGCAACGCGCCGGGGATCTGCGCGGACGGCCCGCAGGCGTACGTGCTGTACGGCGCGGCGCTGGCCGAGCGCTTCGGCGATCCGGCCAACGGCCGCACGCCGGACATCGTCGTCCAGCCGAATCCGGGCGTGATCTACACGTCGAGCACGAAGAAGGACGAGGAGCACGGCGGCAACGCGCCGGACGACAGCCACCTCGGCCTGCTCGTGTCGTACCCGGGGATTCATCGTGCGCGCACGGTGAACGATCTCGTCGGCACGAAGCAGGTCGCGCCGACGATCCTCGCGCTGCTCGGCGCCGATCCGCGCCTGCTGCAGGCGGTCGTGGCGGAGAACACGCGCGTGCTGCCGGGGCTCGGTATCGGGCGTTGACGTTGCGGGCCGGATGCCGCCGTAGGGCGGTGTCCGGCCGGCAAGGGGCGCGCGCTGTCGTGCGGCGGCGCGCGTCATTTTCAGGGCGGTGTCGTGCTGCCTTGGAGACGGTTTCGGAAAGATCGCTCGGCGTGCCAGGATGTATTCCTGAGGATCAAGTAACAATCGAGTGCAAGGAGCGTACCGTCAATGTCGACGCGGAGCGCAAAGCAAGGAGAGATGCGTCGGAAGTGACGTCGACACGCTCTCATTTGGCAGAATTTTTTACTTGATCGGTGATCGTCCCTTCTCGGGTACATAGCCGAATTCCCATTGGCGGTAGGCCGATGCAGTAGCGAACGACGCCTGGTCGTCGCGGAAGCCCGCCAACTTGAGCGGTTTTCTCGACGACGTGCTGCGCACACCCATGATGCCGCCTTCGGGGGCGGAAATGGGCTCGAACGCTCGCCCCGTCATCGGATCGGAATAAAGCTGGCGCAAGTATCGACGCACGACCGGATAGCGTGGGTCGCGCAGCAAATCGTCGAGTGTGTCGGGATAGGGCCGGGTACCCGCTGGCGTGCCCTCCGAGTATTGCCGGATGGCATCGCGATAGAGAGTGCCGACGTACAACAACTCGTCTTCGCGCGCGCGCTGATTTGACTTCGCCACATTGTCCAGCAGCTTGCCAAGTCCGAGCGTGATGAACAGCACCATCAGCAGTGCCCAGAAATAGGCGACGCCGCGTTGATGGCGAGGGCGTGGAAGGCGGTCTACCATGCACTGTATATGCTGCCGTCGAGCGCCGTGCCGGCGGCGCCGCTTTTCACGTCGACGATGCGTTTGTCGTCTTCATCGGAACCCATCACGGGCACCCAACTGTCGGGTCGATTGGTTACGGGATCGAGTGGCAGCGCGCGCAGATAGCGTCGTTCGGTCAGATCGCTCAATTTCTCCGGATAGTCGCCGGTGTCGCTGTAGAACTCATCCAGTGCCCGACGCATCACGGACAGATTTTCTTTCAGCGCAGCTTCTTTTGCGCGGGCGGTCTGGTGGATGTAGCGCGGCGCAACGATCGACAGCAACGTCGCGATGATGGCCAGCACGACCAGCAACTCGATCAACGTGAATCCGCTCATGGATTTTCTGCGCATCGTTACCACTCCCGGTACGGAATGCCGTTGGTGCCGCTCCTGTTGCTCAGCGAAAATACGTCGTACACGTCGTCGCCGGGCCGCGGATCACCGGCTTCGTTGGCGTAGCTGCGTTTGCCCCAACTGTCAGCGGCTGTAACGGTGGAGGACGGATTCATCGGGTCGCGCGGAATGCGCCTCAAGAAATAAATCTTGCGACCCTTCGGATCACGCTGATCGGTCGCACCGTTGACCAGTTCATCAAGCGACGCCGGGTAGCCGGACGAATCCACCGAACGCGCAATCCGCCCCTCGTCGCCCGCCAGCTTGTAGGCATCGATCGCAGAGCGGATTTCCCGCAGCGCCATCTTGAGTTCGCGCTCCTTGTCGCGCTGCTGCTGCATCTTGAAGAACGGTGTCGCGACGGACGCAATGATCGCAACCAGCGCGACCGTGACAATCATCTCGATCAACGTGAAACCGGATTCGCGGGAACGCGTCATTCTCGATCCGATATCGTCAGTTGCTTGGGCAGCGCGACCGCGCCAGCCAGTTGAGCGTCGTTCTTCAGCACCGTCAGATTTTGCAACGACAGGTTGACCGGGGCCTTCGACGCTTGCCGTGCCTGGAACGTCAGCATGCCGAGCGAGCCGTCGGTGGCGGTCTTGCCGACCATGACGTGAACCATGTTGTCCTCTTGCTGTGCATCGAGCACTACGCCATCGCGCGGCTCGACCTTCAGTAGTCGGATGCCCGGCTGATCCAGTACGAGGTCGACCTGTGCTTTGTCGAAAACGGGTCCTGCGGTGAGCAAGTTGACCGTAAAGGGCGTGTTGGTCGCGGTTTGCGACGGCGCCGCCAGATCGAAGCGAACGCCGTCCGATTGCCCGGCCTGACGCGCACCTTCCGATTGCTTCGAGCCGAGTGCCAATGCGGCAGGCGATGCTGCGATAGCTTCACCCGCTTCCAACGCCGACGGAGGGCGCGCGGAATCGGCAGCCGGATCGATCGTGTCAGGTGCCGGCAGATTGTTCGAGTCGCTGTATCGAGCCGCCGGCGTCAATCGTAGCGGCCGGGCCGACACCTGTTCGGCCGTGCCGCTCGGGAAGGCTTGCGCGTACGCGTTCGGTATCGCGAGAGAGCGGGTGATGTGCGGCGTAATGAGCAGCACGATTTCCGAGCGCGTGGTGGTATCGCTGTTGTTCGAGAACAGCCGCCCTAACATGGGGATCTTGCCGAGCCCGGGAATGTGCGTACCCGATTCCTGCGTGCTGTTCTGGATCAGGCCGGCCAGCACCTGGGTTTCCCCTTCGTGCAGCCTCAGCACCGTATTCGCGTTGCGTGTGCCGATCTGGTAAGCAAGCAGGCCGGTGGCCGACGAACGAACCTCCTTGACGATATTGCTGACTTCGAGCGCGACCTTGATCGTCACGTCGTTGTCGACGTGGATCTCCGGTTCGACATCGAGTTTCAGGCCAACATCCAGATAGTTGACCGACTCGGTGATGGCATTGGACGTCTGGTTGACGGTCGATGTGATGACCGGCACCTTGTCGCCGATCATCACGCTGGCCTTTTCGCGATTGACGACGCGAATACGTGGATTGGCGAGCGTCCGCGTGCTGCCGCTGGTCTGTCGCAGGTTCAGCACCGCAAGCGGATCCGGAAACGTCAACGGGAAACTGTCTCGGTTCAGGTGCTTCAGGTCGCCAATGGTCATGCCGCCGGGTACGCCCGCGGGCCCGACCATCCGGGCGCTGACGCTGTCCGGAAACTGAATGCCGAGATTGAGCAGATCGTTGGTGTGGATCTCCAGCACTTCGACATCGAGAATGACTTCCGGACTGGCGATGTCATACAGGTTCAGCAGGCGGGCGATGGTCTCCTGCACGGTTTCGGCATCGCGTACCACCAGCATCTTCAAACGGCTGTCCACGTACATCGACTTCGGCGCGACGATCGTGCGCAGCATCTCCTGAACCTTCTGCGGGTCGGCGCTGTTCAGGTAGTAGGAACGGACGACCAGATCGTCGTAGCGTTTCCTTTTGTCGTCGGTCGACGGATAGATCAGCATCGTCGTGTCGTTCAACACCTTCTTGTCGAGCTGGGAGGTTTGCAGGATCAGGTTCAGTGCGTCGATCACCGACGTGTCGCGCGCATAGATCGTCGTGCGCAACTCGGGGCTGACGTCTTTGTCCAGCACGAAGCTGATACCGGACGTCTGGGTCAGGATCGACAGCACCGAACGGATGTCGACATCTTTCAGCTCGAGCGTGACCGGCTTCTGCAGCGATTGATTGAGCGCGGGCAATACCATCGCGGCGCGCACGGATTGCCCGTCGATTTGCTGAAGGATCGAACTGGCTTGCCGATGCCCCGGGTTTTCCGACAGGATCGTGTTCAGCAACTGCCGGGCAGTCGCCGCGTCGCCTTTGCCGAGTGCGGCGCGGGCTTCATCGAGCTCGATGCGCTCGCGCTGCTCACGCGCGATCAGATCAACGCCACGTTGAGCCTCCGCATGCTGCGGATCGTAACGAAGCACTTGCTGATAGGCGGCTAGCGCTTCATCGGTGCGACCGCTCGCGCGTGCGGTCGCCGCCTTTTGCATCAGCCGCCGCACCTGACTGTCGCGCTCGGCAATGAATTTCATCCGGTAGCGCTCCGGGTTTTCCTTCGATGCCAGCTGCATCTGTTCGAGCCCCTGGCCGACCTGACCGTCCTTGAGTAGCCTGCTACCCTGGCGCCAGTCGGTATAGCCTGCGCAACCACCGAGGCAGACGAGCAGCACGACGACGCCATAAGGCCATGACGAGGATCGGATCGAGCTGTGGACGGGGTTCGCTCGACACTTGAAATGCGCCTGAATCATGCTTGTACTTGTCAGTTGACGGGTTGAATGTGGACGTCCGCTGCGCTGCTCGCCAGAAAGCCCTGGCCGACCTGGCCCGCACCGTCGTCGGGCTGCGCGCTACCAGTGCCGCCTCCCATCGCAATCACGCGGGTTTCGCCGGAATGCAGTTGCTTGAGCGTGACGTTCGTCGATGAAATCGACTGGATTGTCCAACTGCCATTCAGCACGTCGCCGGTCTCCAACACGACCGGGTCGCTGCCGCCGGACGCGAAAAAGACCCGTGTTTTTCCATCCCGGATCATGCGACCGAGATACATGATGTCCGGTGCCGACGGCTGGGACGTAACCGAACCCGATGGCAGCGGCGGCGGATCGTCCGAACCGGCAAGCGTGCCGGCAGGCGGCAACGGTGGCAGTCCGGATGGTCCGGATTGCGCCATCGGCGCTCGAGTTGCGATGGGTTCGGGCAATTGAGGGCGCAGCCAAGGTGCGTTGGCTTGCGCTGTCGCCTCGGGCGTTGGTGTTCGCGCGGCGATTGCGCCGCTATCCGGTCGTTCTGTCAACATTGGTAGTTCGACGGAATCCGGTCGAAGCAGGGAGACGGCCGCGCTGACCAGCACGACGGCCAGCGCGAACTGAACAGGCTTCGATACGGTCAGTTTCACGGGGCCACCTTCAACTGGTAGTACAGGTGAATCTCCAGCATTTGATCGATCTTCGGCGATCCATCCGCGCTTTTTGTATAGGCGAGGCGTGCGATCGACAGATTCGGAAACGCGTTGAGCATCGCCTGAAGGAACCGGCGCTGTTGCAAATCTTGCCCCTCGATGTGCATGCGCATCGCGAGTCGCTTGATCGGCAATGCCTTCAGTGGCTCATACCGATAGTCGACGCGCGCGATGACGACACCGTTCTTGTCCGCAAGCGTGTTCAATGCGCGCAGTTGGTCCGGGTATGCGTCGAACTTCGGTAACGCGGCGGCAAATTCCTTGGCCACATTCGGTGGTTGAGTCTTTGCCGTAGCTGTTCGCTCTTGCGCGGGTTCCGATATCGACGCCAGTTGCATCGCCATCTGCCGCGTTTCCCTGAGCAACGGATAATCGATCGCGATGATCGATGACGCCCAAAGGCCGAACAGCCCGGCGACGACAAGATGCGCTGGCCGGAGTTGATCCAGTGCCCATGCGCAGCGCCATGACAGCACTTGCCATGCATGCCGATGCTTCATGGGCGCGTCCATTCCGCGAGCAGCGAAAAAGACAGCGTGTGCCGTGACGTGTCCGACAGCCCCGGCAGGCTCGGCAGAGGCGGGACAGACTCCCGGGAGACGGAGCGGTTCGGATTGTCGGTTCGGGTTTGGCTGACCAGTTCGACGGAAGACCAGGCCGAATCCTGGCGCAACATATCGATCAGGTCGAATACGCGTTGCGTCTGGTTGGCGGTGCCGCCGATACGAACGCGGCGGATCACACCGGCGTCGGGCTCGAGCGTAAGCAGGTCGACGCCCGGCGGTGTGGCCGCGTGCAAGCTATCCAGTACGGTCACCCACGGGTAACGCATTTCGGTAAAGACGGGATCGAGCGCCGCGGGGATAGGGGGGGCAGGTTGTGGCCGCACGGCAGTGCTGCGCGACAGGCGGTTGGCATGTTCGACGATGTCGTTTCGCTGCGTGAGGAGCGTGTCGCGCCACCATAGCGCATGGGTGCAGCCCGCGAATGCGAGGATGCCCAGGGCGAGCCACGGCCGGCTCCGGCGCGATCGATGCGCATAGTTCCAGTTCAGGCGCCCCATTTACGCCAATTCGCAAAGCGCGTAGGCCAGCCGCGGATCATCGTCCGGCTCGAGGCAATCGAGCGCCAGTGTATTGCTGCCCGGCATGACAGGATGAAGCGGTGGAAATACGCAGGTTGCATCGTCTGCAACTGCCAACGATCGATTGGAAAAAGGTTGAATCGCGAACGTCACGATGTGTCCGTGGTCATAGCCGATGCGCAGCAACCGAGGCCCTTCGACGAGCGCAAGTGCGCCGGCACCTTTCTTCCAGCGAGGATAAAAGCGATCCCATATGACGCTCACAGCAGGGACGATCCTCCGGGTCCGGCAGCCTCGGTGCCGGGCAAACGCCGTCAGTTCGTGGATGACGTTGCTGGCGATCAGCGCAGTCAGGCGCGGTTGTCCGAAGGCGAGCGGGGCGAAACGGAGCTGGTAGCCCGTGAACGGAACGCCGACGGGAAAATGCTGCGCAAAGAGCGCAGCGGCCAACGATCGACAGAACGCTTCGTTCGCCAGGCGGCTATCCCAAGGCAACAGTAGATAGCGTACGTGTTCGATCCCGACGACCCAGTTGATCTGCCCGCGGGCCGGATGTGCACTCAGCCACGTGTCCAGCGCCGCCAGCAGCGCTGACAGATCGGACGCACCGGCGCCCGGATTCACGATCGCCTTGTTTTGTACCGACGGATTGAGCAGGCCCACGACCCGGCATACCGCCAGCGCATCGTGACCAAGATAGACGCACAATCGCTCCGGCCGCGATGCCTTGACCGCCCAACGGCCGATCCGGGTAGCTTTCCGGGCGATCCATCGTGCTGCGGGCTTAATCGGCAAACGTGACACGATTGATTTCTTCCAAGGTGGTTTGTCCTTGCTTCACGGCCTCGATGGCTTGCTCGCGCATCGCGCGCATGCCGCGCTGGCGCGCCATCTCCTTGAGTCGGCTGGTCGGGGTTTGTTGCAGGATGGCCTCGCGAAGATCGTCGTCCAGCACGAGCACCTCGGCCAGCGCACGGCGGCCGCGATAACCGCTACCGCGGCAACTCGCGCAGCCGGTCCCTTTCATCAACCGGCCACCGGCCAATTGTTCAGGCGTGGTGCGCGAATCGTGTAGCGATGCGTCGTCCGGTACGAACGGCGCCGCGCAGTGTGTGCAGACCAATCGGACCAGGCGCTGGGCAACGATGCCGTTCAGGGCCGTCACGAAGCTGTACGGATCGATCTGCATGTGCCGGAATCGGCTCAGCACGTCGAACACGTTGTTCGCGTGGACGGTCGTGTAGACGAGATGCCCGGTCAGTGCCGCCTGAATCGCGATTTCCGCCGTTTCACGGTCGCGAATCTCGCCAACCAGAATCCGGTCAGGGTCGTGCCGCAGAATCGAGCGCAGTCCGCGCGCGAACGTCAGCCCCTTCTTTTCGTTGACCGGAATCTGCAGGATGTCGTCGAGCTGATACTCGACGGGGTCCTCGATCGTGATGATTTTGTCGTCGCCACGCTTGATCTCGGACAGCGTGGCATAAAGCGTGGTCGTCTTGCCGGAACCGGTGGGGCCGGTGACGAGCAACATGCCGTACGGATGATTGGCCAGGCGACGCATCACGTCTCGCGTCGACGCGTCGATTCCGAGCAAGTCGAGGTTCAACTGCGCCATATCCGCCGTCAGCGCCTGACGGTCGAGAATGCGCAGCACCGCGTCTTCGCCAAACAGGCCGGGCATGATCGACACGCGAAAGTCGACTTCGCGCGACTGAATCGACACGGAAAACCGGCCATCCTGCGGAATGCGTTTTTCACCGATGTCCAGTTCGGCCATGACCTTCAGGCGTGAGATGACCTGCTCGGCCATGTCGGGGTCAGTCAGCACGCGAGCGGTCGAGATGACGCCGTCGATCCGATACCGGATCGAAAGTCCGCGCAGCGAGTTCTCGAAATGAATGTCGGACACGCGGTTGCGGTGCGCGTCGTACAGCGTCGAATTCACCAGGCGCACAACCTGGCTTTCGTCGCTGGCGATCGACGCAAGCGAGATTTCTTCCGCTGTGTTTGCGCCGTCGGTCGACCGGTCCAGCCGGATCAATTGCGAGAGCGTGTCTTGATTGCTGCCGAAGCGCGCCAGCAATGCTTTCAGTTCGAGAGGATGCGCGAACGCCAGATCGAAATAACCCGGCAGCCGGTAGCTTGCCAGCGAGACCAAAGCAGTGTTCCAGGGATCGTCGCTGACCAGGGTTCGCTGGTTATCATGGTCGCGCAGTACTGCGCAATTCCGCTGAAGACATTCGGCATAGCTGAAGCCGGAAAAATCCGGCGACATCGTTTCCATCTGCGCGAACCGCAGCAGGGTCGTGCCGCTCTCGTCGGCAACCAACGTCAACACATCATCGACCGACAACCCGCCGGCCTTTTCGAGTGCGCAAAGCAAGGGTTCGCCATCCGAGCCGGCCAGCGACCGGGCCTGGGCTAGCAGTGCGGCGGTCGACGCGTGGGTCATTGCAGGTTCCCCGCCAAGTCGAACACCGGGAGATAAAGCAGCACGACGATCGTGCCGATTCCCAACCCCATGACAAGCATCAGGATTGGCTCGACCAGCCGTGCAAGGCGCTCGACCCACTGCGTGATTTCCCGTTCGTGGAACATCGCGGCTTGTTCGAGCATGACGGCGATCTGACCGTTGCGCTCACCGGCACGCAGCAGGCGCGACGCAACCGTCGTCATCAAATTTTCCTGTTCCAGGCTCTCGCTCATCTTTTTTCCCTGCGCGATGGCGGCCATCGAGCGTTCGAGTCCGTCCTGAAGCGGTAGCGGCAGCAGCTCGCGGGTCATGTCGAGCGACGGCAGCAATGCGACGCCGCCCTGAAGCAGCATGCCGAGCGAACGATAGAAGCGGGCGAGTTGCATGAGTTTCAACGTCTCGCCGATCCAGCCAATCCGACCGAACCACGCCAGGCACTGTTGCTGCACGGATGGGCGGACGAGCAGAGTGACGGCCGCAATGAGACTGCAGAGCAGGCAGCCGAGTGATGCGAGCGTATGGTCGCTGACAAATAGCCCGACATTCAGCAGCCAAGCAGACAGTATCGGCAGGTCAGTCTGCGTCATACCCTCATAGACATGCGCAAAGCGCGGCGCGAGAAACCAGACCAGGAAGAAGGCGACAACGGTGCCTGTCAGCATCAGCAGCGCCGGGTAGAGCGATGCGGAAATCAGCTTTTGTCGGACGACGCTGACTTGCGCGTGATATTGCAGGTAGCGCTCCAGCGCGTGCGTCATGCCGCCGGTCTGTTCGCTGGCGGCGATCATTGCGATGAAGAGCGGGGAGAAGCAACCAGGGTGCGCGGCCAGGGCCGTTGAAAAAGGTTTGCCCTCCTGCATCAGACGCACGAGGTCGGGAAGCACGTAATGGTCTCGTTCTTCCGTGGCCGCTGCGCGACTGTGGCGCCGGCGTTCATCCAGCGTCTCCAGCGCTTCGATCAGCGACAGTCCCGCGCGAAGCAGCGCGAGCAATTCGTGGACGAACAACGACAGGTCGAATCGCTTGCCGCGAAGGAGATTGCGCAGGGATGGGTGTGATCGCGCAAGCATCGTTCGAGCGTGCCCGGCGATACTCACGTCGACAATCTGCACGCCGGCTTGTCCGGCGCAGCGCACGGCTTCCTGTTGCGCGTCGTGTCGATTGGTTGCAAGCAGGTCGAATTGCTGCAAATCGCCACGCGCATTCAAACCAAGCAGGACGAATTTCGGCATGGCGCTAGGCGATCCGTCGAGACAAATCTTCTGGAAAACACGATGAGCTCAGTTGCGGATCTGAGTCGTGGATGATGTATTTCGGTCCGCACCGTCCGACACGATGTCGTAATCAGCATTGTGTGTCGCAGGGGCGGCGTAGCGATACGGCTTGCCCCATGGGTCGAGCGGAACGGCCTTTTTCAGATAGGGACCGTTCCAGCCGGGTGTGCCGTCGGCTGGCGGTGCCATCAGCAAGGCGAGTCCTTCCTGAGTGGTCGGATAACGGCCAATGTCGAGCCTGAGTTGATCCACTGCCTTGCTCAATATGTGGATCTGCGCCCTGGCAGTGGTTTCCTTGGATTTGTCGACATTGGCGAAGAGTCTCGGACCGACAATGCCGGCGAGCAGCCCAATGATGACCAACACGACCAGAAGCTCGAGCAACGTAAAGCCGGCCTGGCGCCCGAACCGTATCTCGCTGTATTTCGGCAAACGTCGAATTCTGGACATGATGCTGATATGAGTCTCGAATTTTTTGATAAGGGATTCAATTTTTTGCGAAGCCGATCATGTCAATGTCGTTTTGAGAACCGGATGGGATTCGACGCATTCGGGAGATGATCGTTAAGAAATAACTTAGGCCTTCTATCAGGATAAGGGAAATGCTCGCACGAGCCGTGGATATGAACAATCGGTCAGGTACGAAAATTACGGAATATGCAATTCACGCATTGAAAGCCATGTAATCCTTCGCTAACATCCGCGCATCGATGCAGTTGAGGTGTATTGGTATAAGCGATTCGATAAGGCAACCGAAGTAATAAAGAGGAATTTGCCATGCGGGGATTTGTCAGGACATCGAGGAGTCGAGCAGTCGACCGGCCCATCGTTTTTCAGGGCCGACCTGCCTATGCGACGCGTTTCAGCTTGCGCTTCGCGTGGGGCATTGCAGCCGGTGCTGCATTGCTCGCGTTGTCACCATCGGCCTATTCGGCCAGTACCGACGATTACACCTACGACACGTTGGGGCGGGTGACGAAGATCACCCATAGCGACGGCGCCAAAACAACCACGGTCACTTACAGCTACGACGCGACGGGCAATCGGACGCGTGTCGTCAGCACCAGTCCGTAACGATCGTTATCGTTTTCTATCGCGCACGGATGTCCCCGTAGCGAGATGTATGCCGGCCTATCGGGATTGTTGATCGAGTCGGCGCACTTCCATTGAGCGGGTATTCCGTTTCAACCGACGCTCCTTTGCATGTCGAGAGGAGTGGGGGAACGTGCGCGCCAAATTTTTGACGTCGCATAAAAACGCAACTACATCCGAGAGGCCATTTGATGGTTGACGAGGCATTCCGAGACAGGCGGGTAGTCGAAACGGGCGATACCGACTACGCGCATCGATCCATGTGTTCGAAAGCGCTGGTTGCACTGGCGGGCGCGTTCGCCTTTTATGCTGGATGTGCCGAAGCGGGTAACGTCCAGTTCTCCAGTACGACTCCTGCCGTTGCGGAGGTCGCGCCTGCGGCTGGCGCGGCCTCCACTCGGCAGGCGCCCATTCGGCGTGGTCGCGAGGCGGTCCCGCCGGGCATGGGGCGGCGGATGGCGGCGGACGAGGAATTCGCGCCCCAGCCCAATACGCTGCGGGCCATGTTGCCGCCGGTGACCGTCGAAACCGCCATGACGCACGACGCGAAAGTCGCGGATGCGTTGCCGGCGAGTCTTAATGCGGGCGGCGCGATCGGCACGTTGCCGACACTGAATCTGAAGCGCGCCCGATCCGCTGCACGAGAACAGGTGAACCTGCAGAACTTCGCGAAGCCGAACGAGCAGGCTGCCCGCAGCGTCGGCACGCGGGGCGTCGGCCTGACCGGCGACAACAACATCGTCTCCAATATTGCCCCGGCGGGGCCGGCCTCGCTGGAGGAACTCGCGCGTGCGCTTCGCTTCCATCCGGATCTGATTTTCCAATACGTCCGCAACAATATCGAACTGGACCCGGTACGCGGCGTTCACAAGGGGGCGCTGGGCGCGGTGCTCGACAACTACGGCAGCCCTGCCGATCAGGCGCTGCTGATGACGTCGCTGTTGCGCCTTTCCGGCTACGACACGCGGATCGTGCGTGGCGTGATCAAGCTCAGCGCGAAGCAGTTTGCGGATTGGTACGGCGTGCCGACCCATAACGTGTGCGCGGTTCTGAACCTGATGGGGCAGACCCAGATCCCGATCTACGATGTCAACGCGACGCAGGCAGGGAGTTGTCCCGGGTTGAACGCATCGATGACCGGAATCTCGATCGAGCATTTCTGGGTCAAAACCAATATCGGCGGGACGTGGTACACGTTCGATCCGAGCTACAAGCCGCACGTCGTCAAGACCGGTATCGACCTGAATGCGGCAGCGGGGTACGACGCGGCGACGTTGCTGCAGAACGCGCGGTCCGGCGCGACGGTGACGCCCGATCTGGTGCGAGGCCTGAAGCGTATCGGCATCCGCAACGACCTCGGCCGGGCATCGAACAATCTCGCGGAATGGATCAGCAAGAACAAGCCGACCGCAACCCTGAGCGACATTGTCGGCGGCAAGTCCATCATCCCGTTCTATTCGGGCGCGTTGCGACAGACTCAAAATGCGTTGCTCGATACGCGCTGGGCACCGCAGGAGTGGGACGACATTCCGGTCGGATACAAGCCGACCGTGCGCGTGCTGTACCAGGGCATCGACCAGACCTTCACCGCCGACGCAATCTACGGCAAGCGCCTGACCATCACGTTCAACGCATCGAATCAACCGGTGCTCCGGCTCGACGGCCAGACGATGGGCGCGCCGGGCGCGGCGGTCGCACCGGGCGCGGACAGCGTGGTGACCTTCGTCGTGTGGCACAACGCGTATCCGAACGATCAGTCGGACCACGCGTTCGAGCAGCACATCAAGGGAGGCGGCAAGTACCTGATCGTGAACGGTTGGGGCCCGACAGGCCGCGGGTTGTCGCAGCACTATCTCAAGAACCTGGAAGAGCTTCGCGCGGCCGGGCACGCGGAGGACAGCGAACCCGTGCTCGGCGCAAGCCTTGGCGTGATGGGCGCGCAATGGGTGTCGCAGACGACTCGCAGCGCATCCATCACCGACCGCCTCGCGAACGCTTATACCGTGCAGCAGCATCAGGTCGGCATCGCGGGTTATACCGATGGTCCGTACGTCGATTTGCCGAGCAACATGAGTTCGCCCGTTCAAATGGACGGCAACACGGCGCTCGAACGGGCAGTGTTCGACAGCAACGGGATGCACTTGTCGATTCTCGAATCGACGGCGGTCAATCAGACGTCGGGCGTGTCTGCGGTATCGACTGTGAAACTGCTCGATATGGCGATGATGCAAGGGCAGACGATCTACAGCGCCAGGGGCGGCAACTACGCGAACGTGGTTCGACCGGCGTTGAGGAACTGCCAGGCACATCTCGGGAATTTTCAGTATTACGTAGGAAAGGGCTTTCAGTTGCTGATCCCGGGCAACTGTCAGCTGGTCGAGAATCGCTGGAACGGCGTGGGCTACTTCGTGCGCGGGATGGGGAACGCTCGCCTGCTCGGGGCGACCATCAGCGGCGGGTATTCGGGCGGGTACTTCACGTCTCCCATTCCCGCACCGAGCTACAACGCCAAGACGGTGAGCACCGCGAAGTCGCCGGTCAATCTGACGGGCTATTTCGGGCCGCAAGCCGTGGCAGGCGATCCGGTCGACATGGTGCACGGGAACTTCCTGTTCGAGCATCAGGATATCAAGACCGGCCACGGTGTTTCGCCCGACAGCCTGAATTTTCAGCGCTTCTACAGCAGCGGCATGAAGAGCCAGGCAGGCGTGCTCGGTAAAGGCTGGACGCACAACTACGATATCAATGTTCGCACTGCGTCCGATGGATTCCTTGGCATGGGCGACCGTCTGGCGCTCGATGCGGTGGGCACGATCGTCGAGCATAAGGTATCGCTGGATTTGCTGAACCAGCCCGACGTTTCGGCGGACCGGTTCCTGACCGCGGTCATCGCGCAGCGCTGGTTTGGCGACCAGCTCGTCGACAATACGAAGATCGTCAAGCTGGGCTTGAACAGCGAGGTATTCGTCAGGCTGCCGGGTATCAGTTACGGCTCATCGGGCGGATACAGTTCGCCTCCGGGCAAGGCGGCGTTATTCTCCGAAGACAGTATCAGCAAGACGGCGAGCTACGCCATCAATCGAGGAGGCACCGACGGCTCCGCACGCTTTACGTTCGATTTGCAGACGGGCAAGGCTTCACGCTACGTCGAGCAGAGCGGAAAGGCGATCGATTTCACGTGGGCCGGCGATCTGTTGACGCGGGTTGAAAACAGCTTGGGTCGCCGCCTCACGCTGGCTTATTCGAACGGCCTTCTGCAGAGCGTTTCCAGCCCGCAGAAAACCGTGCGTTATGCGTATGACGGCAATGCCAACCTGGTCAGTGTGACCGATCCGGACGGGTTTGCGACACGCTTCGAGTACGACAAGCCCGGACGGATGACGAAGTTCTACGAGCCGAGTTTTTCGAACATACCCGTCGTGACGAACGTCTACGACACGTTGGGACGTGTGCGGGTGCAAACGAGTGCCGCAGGCAACGTGTTCAACTATTACTTTGCCGGTTCGCGAACGGAAGAGGTAGGGCCGGGCGGTACGGCGCGCACGAATTACTTCGACGGAGAGGGCAATCTGCTGCAGTCCGGCGACCCGGTGGGCAACTGGACGCTCAAGGACTATGACGGCCAGAATCGTCTCGTACGCGAAACGCGTCCTGAAGGTAATCGCACCGAGTACGTTTACTACGATCGGACGTGCGGCAACGCTTCGCATCTATGCTCCCATCAGCCTGCGGCCATCACGCAATATCCGCGCCCAGGATCCGGCGATCCGGCCTTGACGCAGAAGTTCGCTTATCTGGGTGACCGGTTGGCATCCGTGACGGACGCGCGCGGCAACGTGACGGCGTTTTCGTACAACTACGCCTGGCTGCTCGACCGGATCACGAAGCCCGCCGTAGGCGGTGTTTCGCCTGTCACGACTATTACCTATGAGCAGGTGACGCCGCCGGGAAAAGGTGCGTTCTATCGACCGACGCGTGTGACCGAAAGGATCGACGCCGCGCGCACGACGTCGACGACGACCCGGTACGCGGCGGACCATACGCCGGCTGTCGTGACGCAGGACGACACCGGTCAGCGCGTCAAGACCACCACGACCTTCGATGGCGAAGGGCGTCTCGTTTCGAGTCAGCGCGACGGCGCGCCGAACATCACCTATACGTATGACAGGCGCGACAACGTCACGCGGACGAACGCGAGCCTGGTGAGCACGGACGAAGTGATCGCCTATGACGCGAACAATCGCGAAATTCGACGCAGTGTTGCCGTTGCCGGTGGTGCGATGGTGACCTGCAAGCGTTATAACGCGATGGGCGACGTGGTGCGTGTGTGGGGGCCGGCGAAGACGGCGAATGTATCGACTTGCCCGGCGGAAACCGCGCCGACGCCCGTTACGGATACCGCGTACGACGATCATCATCGTCCGAGTCGCGTGACGCGATATCTGTCGCCGGCGGAAGGCGGCAATCGGGTAACGGAGACGATTTACCGGGCCGACGACAGCGTCAAGAGCATACGCAAGGCCGTGGGCACGGGGCTCCAGCAGGACTATGTGAGCTATGTCTACAACCCGAATGGCACGGTTGCGTTGACGACCGATGCAAAGGGTAATACGACCGTCAACCTGTATGACGGGCATGACCGCCTGTTGCGCACGCACTATCCGCTGGATGGGTCGCCGGGCCTGGGGGATGCGAACAACTACGAGCAGTATGCATGGGACGCGGGCGGCAATCTGGTCGCGCTTCGCAAGCGCAATGGGCAGGTGGTGACGCAGAGCTTCGATGCGTTGAATCGTCTGGTCGCGCGTACGTTCCCGGGTGGCGTGGGCAACGTGCAGTACAGCTACGATTTGCGTGGCTTGAAGACGGCGTCGCAGTTCGGTGACGGCAGTCACACGATCATCAACAGCTACGACGGTCTGGGTCAACTGACGCAGACGAGTGCCGGCGGCAGGACGTTGCGCTATCGGTATGACGCGGCAGGCAACGTGATCGACGTTGCGTGGCCGGATGGCTTCCGCGTATCGACGCAGTACGACGGCTTCGGTCGACCGTTGCAGTTGCTGGAAAACGGCAGGGCGAGCCTGGCGAAGTACAGCTATGACGCGCTCAACCGTCGGGCCAGGGTGGAGTTGGGGAACGGGACGCGAACTGAGTTTGCGTACGACAACCAAGGGTGGTTATCGGCGCAGGATCACCGGTTCACGAGCAGCGCGGAGGACTGGATCGCGCGGTTCACGCGTAACCAAGTGGGCGACATCACGCGCTCGAGCGTGACGAACAACCGATACGGTTGGAAGCCGGCGACGGGGAGCCTGACGTATACGGCCAACGGGCTGAACCAATACCGCACGGCGGCCGGGCGCGCGGTGACGTATGACCTCAACGGCAACCTGACGAGCGACGGGATCTGGACGTATTCGTACGATCTGGACAATCGGATGCGGACGGCGACGCGACCCGGCACGAATGCGGTGCTGGGCTATGACCCGGAAGGTCGGTTGATTCGGACGACGATCGATGGGACCGAGACGACACTGTTGTACGACGGGCAGGCGCTTGCTGCGGAATACGATAAAGCCGGCGCGTTGGTTCGTCGTTACGTGTTCGGTCCTGGGACCGACGAGCCGCTGGTGCAGTACGAAGGTGCGGGTACGGCATCGAAGAGCTGGATGTATGCGAACCAGCAGGGGAGTGTGGTCGCGCTGGCGAACAGCAGCGGGGCGACGACGAGCAGCCAGGCGTATGGACCGTTCGGAGAGACGGACGGGACGCTGGCGTCGCGGTTCGGGTATACGGGGCAGCAGTATCTGGCGTCGCTGAGTTTGTATTACTACAAGGCGCGGATGTACTCGCCGACGCTGGGGCGGTTCTTGCAGACGGATCCGATTGGGTATAAGGATGACCTTAATTGGTATGCGTATGTGGGGAACAATCCGGTCAATCTGACGGATCCGAGCGGGCTGGCCGCAGCATCCGGTGATTTCTCGGGGGTGCAGGGATTTGCTTATAAGCCGCTCAATGTCGGTCCTGGCACACAGGTTGCGGCAGGACCGCTCGTTCCGTTACTAATCGTCGGGCTAGCGGCGAACGAAGTCGCAACGAGCGATGTCCCGATGATTGGCGGGGGACTGGGCAAGAGCGCGATCGCAGGAAAGAATGTAGCCAACTGGAAAAGCGTCAAGCAGTTTGGTCATACTTTCAGCGAGCATGGCGCCGGTGCTAAGAACGCCGAGCGCCTTTTGGACCGCGCGCGTGGTACGGGAAGTCCGCAAGGACAATGGCTAAGCAATGAGAAGGCGGCGGCGGTCCTCGGCACCATTAAGGTGGATGGACCAACAACCGTCCGAATTCCGGAAGGACTCGGCCAAGTTATTAAACCAGATGGTACCTTCGCGAGAACTGAATGGGCTACTGTTGTTCCGAGAGGGGATGGGTTGCGTACCGCATATCCAATCATAAAGCCATAGGAATTTAAATAATGAAAATCGAATTGCGTATCGAAGAATCCTGGATGCCGGAATTTATTGATCGCTCTTATGATCCTGATGACGACGATATTCGATCAATATTATGGGACGTTTGTCAGGCGATTGGGCAGCGAGGCGATTTCTTGGTATCCGGTTTTGGACAAGATCGTTGGCCGGTAGATGTGCAGACGGATCTTCCCGGCTTCTTGGAGCAGCTTCCTTCAATAATTGTGGCCATTGGCGATGCTATGCCTGCGGAAATCGAGTTCTACGAGCAAGGTGTAGAGCGATCGATAAATTTCACACCCTGCAAGGATATTTATATGGCTACATGCACGAGCGCAACGATGACGTGCTGGAAAACCGACTCATTTGTCGAAGAGATTGGTCATGAAGAGCTCTATAAAATGTTATCAGATATTAAGGATAGGTTTGTGGGCTTTATGGATTGCACGGCGCCGGGGTTGATCGAGCATCCTTGGGTAAAACAGTGGTTGAAAGGCGTGTATGAATAATATCGGTGTGACGCGAGCGGGAATCTGGGTGCACTTCGCAAGCGCCAGGTGGTATCGCAGAGTGCGTGGCCGGGTAGCTTCCAGGTATCGACGCAGTACGACGGCTTCGGTCGACCGTTGCAGTTGCTGGAAAACGGCAGGGCGAGCCTGGCGAAGTACAGCTATGACGTGCTCAACCGTCGGGCCAGGGTGGAACTGGGGAACGGGACGCGTACCGAGTTTTCCTACGACGACAGAGGGTATTTGTCGGCGCAGGATCACCGGTTCACGAGCAGCGCGGAGGACTGGATCGTGCGGTTCGCGCGTAACCAAGTGGGCGACATCACGCGCTCGAGCGTGACGAACGACCGATACGGTTGGAAGCCGGCGACGGGGAGCCTGACGTTTACGGCCAACGGGTTGAATCAATACCGCACGGCGGCCGGGCGGGCGGTGACGTATGACCTCAACGGCAACCTGACGGGCGACGGGATCTGGACGTATTCGTACGATCTGGACAACCGGATGCGGACGGCGACGCGGCCGGGCACGAATGCGGTGCTGGGCTATGACCCGGAAGGTCGGTTGATCCGGACGACGATCGATGGGGCCGAGACGACACTGTTGTACGACGGGCAGGCGCTGGCTGCGGAATACGATAAAGCCGGCGCGTTAGTTCATCGTTACGTGTTCGGTCCTGGGACCGACGAGCCGCTGGTGCAGTACGAGGGTGCAGGTACGGCATCGAAGAGCTGGATGTATGCGAACCAGCAGGGGAGTGTGGTCGCGCTGGCGAACAGCAGCGGGGCGACGACGAGCAGCCAGGCGTATGGACCGTTCGGAGAGACGGACGGGACGCTGGCGTCGCGGTTCCGGTATACGGGGCAGCAGTATCTGGCGTCGCTGGGTTTGTATTACTACAAGGCTCGGATGTACTCGCCGACGCTGGGGCGGTTCTTGCAGACGGATCCGATCGGGTATAAGGATGACCTGAATTGGTATGCGTATGTTGGGAACAATCCGGTCAATCTGACGGATCCGAGCGGGCTTGCGGCGGCTTCGGCCAAGGCGTTTAATAACTCGTCGCTGGGAAGTGCGGCTGCGTTTGCGTTCAGCAGTGCAGGGTTCTCGAATGGTCCGAGCTACCAGGTTGCTGCTGCCGACTTCAAGTCGATACTAAATTCCCGTGCTTTGCCCCTGGAGGGGGCCGGTGTTGCTGGCGGTATCGGAGTTCCGATTGGTCGTGGGGTTGCTGCGGCTGGAGGGGGCGCCGCAAGAGCGGTGAGAGAGGCGAGTTCCGGCAACTATCGAGCTCTTTTCAAAGAAGCTCGACCGGATCTGCCGCGTGACTGGCAGGTTCACCACAGCATACCGCAGAAGTATGAAGGGGTGATGGGGACGGCGGGTGTGAATATTCATGATGTTCAATTTTTACGAGGGGTGTCCCCTCAAGTACATTCTAGGATCACTATGGAATGGGCTAGATTTGATAAGGCAACGGGAGGTAATCCGTCTGCCGCGCGGGCTGCTGATTTCGCAAAGCAAATTGATCAGAAATATGACGGAAGTTTCATGTGACCCGGATTCTGAGGGGGAGATATGCGAGTTGATAAGGCTGATTTGTTTGAGGATATTTCGCAGTCGATGGATTCGTGGGTTGAGGCCGTTTCGGACGCGCTAATAAAACCTGAGGCTGACCTTGCTTGGGTTGAAGATCGGGATTTATATAGAAAATTACAGAATGAACTTTGCATTTCTCGGGTGAATGGGGAGAGCATAAGGAGAGTTCTAGCGGAGTGCTTGAGGGGGTTCGCGGTTTCATTTTTTGCCACAATTGATGGCGATACGGCTCTCGGGGAAAAGGGGCGAGTTCATTTGGTTGATGAGGATGGTAGGAATTTGGGTGAAAGTTTGCATGATGATTTTGTTGGATATTTAATGGATTCAGGTCGGCTTCAGTAGCCGGTCTCGAAAAATATGGTAAATGCTGAGCGATATGAATTAGAGGGAGGGTGCTGAACTGACGTTGGCGATTCTCAGGGGTGGATTTGAGGATGATTTTATAACGAGAGTGTCCGCCTTCCGCGGGCGCTCTTTTGCTATGGTAGTTAGTCGGCCTTGAACAATTGTAAAAAACAACTCGACAAACTCGTCAAGAATATCCGTGCCGAAGGTGTGAAAGAGCTGCTCACCGTGACCGAATACGGAGGGGAATTGCATATTCTTGATGGCCACCATCGAGCACTCGCGGCGCCACGAGCAGGTGTAGCCGAGGTGCCGGTCAGCAGAGTTGAACTGCCGTGGGGCCCGTATAAGACGCCCGCTGACTTGACCTTTACGCCCGGAGAATACTGATGTCTACAAGAAAGTCGATTGCCGAATACCTAATAGGATGCAGGAATTTTCTATTGGAAGGACGAACAAATGAACACGTTCTGCCGTGTCTTCACGGGATCTTGGTGGATATCGATTCAATAACTGTGTTAAGCACAAGGAGGATCATCGAACGGTGTACAGCGGAGGCGATTGATCAAGTTAAGGATGGAAGTTTCGTTAGCGCTGGATGGATCTTGAATTTGGTACATAACCTGCCACTGGATGAGGTGAGCGAGCGACGTTGGGATGTTGACTATTTCTTGTCGATGGAACTGCCTACTTTTTTGGATCATTTCGAGGAAGTCAGATCCGCCAGGAAGATAGCGCTCTACGTATGCAAACAGCTCGCGTGCCAGTATTTATCCGACGGATAACGTTTACTACAGGCGTATGGTCCGTTGGGGAGACGGATGGGAAGCTGGCGTCGCGGTTCGGATATACGGGGCAGCAGTATCTGGCGCCGCTGGGATTGTATTACTACAAGGCGCGGATGTACTCGCCGACGTTGGGGTGGTTCTTGCAAACGGATCCGATCGGGTATACGGATGACCTGAATTGGCATGCGTATGTGGCGAATAATCCGGTCAATCTGACAGATCCGAGCGGGCTTGCGGCGGTTTCGGCCAAGGCGTTTAATAATTCGACGCTGGAAGGCACTGCGGCGTTTGAGTTCCGTAGCGCCGGCTTTTCGAACGGACGGGGTTATCAGGTGGCCGCAGGGCCACTTGTGCCCCTTCTGGCCAATGGGCTAATCGGGAACGAGATTGCGAATAGCGATGTTCCGATGATTGGGGGTGGGTTGCCAAAGTAGGCGCGGAAGTGACCGAAAAGGCTATAGAGTTAGCCCTAAAGAGCTCAACAATGAAAACTATACAAGCCGCAATATCAAGGCCGGCAGTTGAAAATTACGTTAGTGCTTTGAGGCTGACAAGTTCCTCCTGCAATCAAGGTTGACGGAAATGTGATCGTTGACGAGAAATCATCGGTATGTGGCAGGAAGGCTTGTGGGTACAAATGTCGCGCAAACAGCAGGAACTATGTCTCCAAGCCAGGCGGCTAAAGTGCAGCCCATGCAAAATTTGAAAATTGATCCAAGCGATATGGGGAATAGATGATATCTATTGTGTGTCAGACCGGTTTGAACGTGGACATTGATGCAGAGAGTCTTCGTGGTGCAAATCTGAGTGGGATGAATCTTCATCGGGCTATCCTGGAAGGGCAGGATCTTACGGGGTGCATATTTGCAGATGCAGATCTTCGTGGGGCCATTTTTACAGGTTCCACTCTGAGAGGCAGTAATTTCCAACGAGCGAAGATGATGAATGTCGCGCTGGATAAGGCTGATCTGGAGCGAGGTGTTTTGGTTGGTGCGAAATTAATTGCGACAGATTTTTCTGAAGCCAATTTGCGCGCTGCAGATCTCAGTGGGGCGGACGTGGGATTGGTCAATTTTAATGGGGCAGATATCAGAGGTGCAAAGATGATGTGCTTGCGAATCGGGAGTGCAAATTTTGATGGTGCACTGATCGATGATGAGACAATTTTCCCAGAAGGATTTGTTTTTCTAAATTATCGATCACAAAATGACCGAAAGTAGATGAGCTGGTGAAGCATGGGTATTGTCGTATTTTTAAGCTGATCTCTGAAAACACCGGGCAGTTCGTAGAGGGTATATAAGCCGGACTTCACTTTCGGGAGCGGATGAGTCGCAAGGTATTTATTCTGGATCCTTGGCATTTTTATATTCGTAAGGAGGGTCCTGTCGATGTCGACGATATTCGGTGATGAGCTAATCTGGGAAGTGCGATGAATACATCAGAGAGAACATTTGGTTGGGAATATGCGCGCAATGGAGAGTTGCTCCGGAAAGTACTCGGAGAATATCCATCGTTCCACGACTCATCAGTTCGGAGTTTTTGCATGAGGCGGGTGCGACGCACCGTGGTCGACGACGACGGTGCGCCGTTGCCACGAGGATGTGAGCGTGATCTTGTCGATCTGATACTTGAGATTGCTCACAATCGCTTTGGTCCGCGTCCATCAGAAAGTGGTTCGGATTATCTGATAACCGTAGAACTTCGAAATATTGTGGACGCGGACATTGATATTATCGCAATGGTCGAAGAGGCTTGGGTCAGGGATGTCAACCTCACTAAACTGAACAATGATCTCGTTAAATTTGACCTCAACCCTAACATCGGTTTGGATGTTGTTGTGACCTGTCACGAAGTCCTCGTTAGGTCAGTTCGGCCTTATGACCGGGACGCACTATGGGATGCAGCTGAGTCCTGATCCGCGATCGGATTTCGTGATCATCACCGCAGGATGTTAGAAGCAGCGTAATCGCGTTCGGGAATGTGAAAATCAGACGGTAATGCAGAGCAACGATGCGTTGAATCGTGTCGTTGCTCATGCATTGAAATGGATTTGCAAGTTATTCAGGATTTCTACAATTTTGGCGAGAAGATCATTTTGGAGTTTAGTGAGACGGCAACCATACGATCATCAACAGCTACGACGGGTTGGGTTCGAATGGTTAAAATTACTAAAGACTCAATCTTAAAGGACACGCAAATGATCCGACTCCCCATGCTCATGGGTACGCACTTGGAGCCGGCCCGTCGATGAAAGGTCAAGGCTCATCACTTGACGTTAATGAGAAGGTCGTCCCGTGGAATAGTCCTGCTGCTCATTGGCCAATATATTGAACATGGATATCATTCAGTTTTTGAGAACAATTTTTGTCGGCGATCGAGGTTGCAAGTCAATCTTGATCGATGGATGGAGATCTGAAGTTAAGATCCAAGTCACGTGTATATCGCGTGTTCGGACCGGTGCATGGAGTTGCTACACGGATGAGGATTTGATTGATGGATTTATGATTTTTGAAGGGGTGAGTAGTGTTGAATTCGAGCCACCAGGTGCTATTCCAAACGACGCAATTAATGATATTAGAGCTGAGGAATGGGCAGGGGGGCAGTACCTGATCGTTATGAGTGTCGATGCAGTCAATTCGATCGGTGATCATGTGGAGGTTGAAATCAGAATGCGCGCGAAAAATATGGCATTGGAGGATGTGGCTAAGCCAGGGGTGCGAATTGTTGGATAGAGAGGCATCGATAAAAAGAGTGGATCTCGATTTTAGTCCTGAGTAGACGAATTTTAGCGGATGCTTGGCGCTATGTCCTCGGCGAAAATTATGGCATCGCCCCAATTTTTGATAGAAGGAGTCAATGATGGAAAGTGAATTTTCTAAATTTCAAAAATTGCAGAAGGAGACGTGCACTACGTATGGACTATCTGAGGTCGATCCTGAGGGAATGGTGGCTGTTGCATTCGAGACACTCGGTAGATTTCCAATTCACGGGGAGCGAGTGATGCTGGAGGGTGGGGAGAAAATAAGCTGGTATTTTTACTGTGGAAATTCATCGAATAATTCCCGTAAATTCAAGCCAGTGCATATGGAGCATTTGATTGAAATACTGCCCGTTGCTATTAAATTTCTCAGAATTCCTCCTGGCTCTGGTTTTATGATTGATTCTTCCGGAAATGAAGAGGTTTGGGTGGAAAGGGACGGCGGGATTGAGGTGATGAAGATAGACGTTAATTGATCATTATGTGAGTTGGTCTGGCTATGAGACATCTGCGTCAGATGAAAATGACAAAAAGTCAGTGCGGTGGTGTGACCGCCTGTTCCGCACGGACTATCCGTTGAACGGGTCGCCGGCCTTTGGGGAACGCGAACAACGACGAGCAGTATGCATAGGGCGCGAGCGGGAATCTGGTCGCACTTCTCAAGCGCGAGGCCCAGCGACCGTTGGGTCGTCAATCGTTCCCGCCCAATACCCGGTTTAAGTGATCAATGAGGAGTTGAAAATGAGCGCGCGATCATATCCGGAAGGCGTTGACTGTGTTTGGTTGGCATCTGATCATGAAGGAAATATAGGCGCATTCATTACCGCGGGGTGTGGGCCAATTCCCGCAGTGGCGATCGATTCTGGATATATTGATATCGAGAATATTGAAAGTCGGCTTTGTGAGTTGCCAATAGTTTCGAGTGCTCAAATTCTCGTGTCAGTCAAGCGGGCAGATGATTTTATCGATTTGGCCGAGCGAGGTTTGTTTGTTTTTGACTGGATGGATATTTCTAGAACCGATCCGTCGGCTTTGCATGTTTATGAATTGGTGGCGACGCCGAATAATCCGATTTCTGAAATTTCATTGCTATCCGATCCAGATTTGCTGGGGCTGGCACGGGTTTTATCGCTTGATGAGGTATGTTTTTCTTCTCAAAGAGTGGTGAATATTCCCTCGTATGTGAACTGTATAGAGGTTGGTTGATCTAGCCGTGGGGGTTGTTCCGATGCTCGTCCCGTGGGCATCGTTGTCGAGGGTACCAAGCACGGAGAACTCTTGACTGAGGGAGGGAATTACGTGGGTGAAGCTTGACGTGTTCTATGCGAACGACTGCCTCCAAGATGTCGTGAGTGTGCGGAAGCATCCGGTAATTTCTCGGGGATGCAGGGATCTGCTTACAAGCCGCGCAATGTCGGTCCTGGCACACAGGATGGGTTGCGTACCGCATATCCAATCATAAAGCCACGGGAATTAAATAATGCGAATCGAATTGAGTATCGAAACATATTGGATGCCAGAATTTCTTGATCGCTCTTATGATCCTAGTGGCGACGATATTCGATCAATATTATGGGACGTTTGTCAGGCGATTGGGCGGCGAGGCGAGTTCTTGGTATCCGGTTTTGGACAAGATCGTTGGCCGGTAGACGTGCAGACGGATCTTCCCGGCTTCTTGGAGCAGCTTCCTTCAGTAATTATGGCCATTGGAGATGCTATGCCTGCGGAAATCGAGTTCTACGAACAAGGTGTAGGGCGATCGATAAATTTCACACCCTGCAAGGATATTTATGTGGCTACATGCACGAGCGCAACGATGAAGTGCTGGAAAACCGACTCATTTGTCGAAGAGATTGGTCATGAAGAGCTCTATAAAATTTTATCAGATATTAAGGATAGGTTTGTGGGCTTTATGGATTGCGCGGCGCCGGGGTTGATCGAGCATCCTTGGGTAAAACAGTGGTTGAAAGGCGTGTATGAATAATATCGGCGGGACGCGAGCGGGAATCTGATCGCACTTCGCAGGCACCAGGTGGTATCGCAGAGTGCGTGGTCTGATAGCTTCCACGTATCGACGCAGTACGACGGCTTCGGTCGACCGTTGCAGTGGCTGGAAAACGGCAGGGCGAACTGGCGAAGTACAGCTATGACGCGCTCAACCGTCGGGCCAGGGTGGAACTGGGTAACGGGACGCGAACTGAGTTTGCGTACGACAACGGTGGTTATCGGCCCAGGATCACCGGTTCACGAGCAGCGCGGAGGACTGGATCGCGCGGTTCACACGCAACCAGTTGGGCGACATCACGCGATCGCGCGTGACGGCCCGCTGCGTCCTTTTTTGAAACTGCCTCTTACGGATGCCCGGCCTCGTCCAGCACCCATTCCCTGAAACGCCGCAACGCATCGCTCGTGTCGAGGCGCTCCGGCGCGTAGCACAGGTAGTGTCCCTGCGCGTCCACGTCGACCGGTGCGTCGAACGGCTCGACCAGCGTACCCGTCGCCAGATTGTCGAGAATCAGGAAGCGCGGCACGAGCGCGATCCCGAGCCCAGCCTGGGCCGCCTGGATCAGCACCGAATACTGCTCGAAGCGCGGCCCGGCCAGCGCGTTCATCTGCGTCGCGCGATGACGCTCCGCCCACGCGGACCACGCGATCTCCGCCTGCTCGTGCACGAGGCGTGGTGCGGCCGCCGCGTCGGCGGGCACGCGCAGCGTATGCCGCTCGGCGAATTCGCGCGAGCACACCGGCACGAAGGTCCGCCCGCCCAGATAGTCGCTTCGCACGCCTTCCCATCCGCCGTCGCCGTAGCGGATCGCCGCGTCGAGCCCGAACGGAAACACGTCGCCGGGTGCGAGATGACGGCGAAAGCTCAGCGTGACGCCCGGCGCGGCGGCGAGAAAGCGCGTGAGCCGCGGCAACAGCCACTTGGTCGTGAACGTCGGCACGCTCGCGATCGTCAGCAGGTCGCTGTTTTCGCGGGCGCTCAGCAGTTCGATCGACGCATTGCCGATTTCGCGCAGCGGCCCGACGACGCGTGCGTGATACACCTGGCCGGCACGGGTGAGCGCGAGCCCGCGCCCCTCGCGCACGAACAGCTTCACGCCGAACAGCGCCTCGAGGTTCGCGATCTGCCGGCTGACCGCGCTCGGCGTCAGGCCCAGTTCCCGGGCCGCATAGGAGAAGTTCAGGTACTTCGCGGACGTGGCGAACGCATGCAGCTCGGCCACGTTCGGATACAGATGCTTCATGGCCGGCTGTTCCGTCCTTGCACAGGTCGATGCGCGCTTTTTACGTTTTTTTCATGACGATGCCATGTCGAAACCGCACACTGCGCCGGCTTCGACAACGCATGCGGGCCTGTCCGGCCGGCGTTGCGCGAGGTTTTTCCCGATCGTCAGCGAGTGTCTTCATGTCTGAGTCAACCGCCCCGGCCATCGCCGACGGTATTCCGATTCGTCGTAACAAACCGGCCCGGCCGCCCGTCGGGCGCCTGCTGCTGCACGCGCTGCTAGCGGTGTTCGGCCTCTACCTGCTGTTGCCGATCGCGTTGCTGCTGATCGGCGCGGTGGGCGAATCGTGGACGAACACGTTGCTGCCCGCCGGCGTCACCGGGCACTGGTTCGCCGAGCTGGCTGCGAACCGGAGCTTCACGCGCGCGTTCGGCGTGAGCTTCATGGTGGCGCTGGCGTGCTGCGCGCTCAACGCGGTGATCGGCCTGCCGCTCGCGTATGCGCTGCATCATCGCGCGCAGGCCGGCGGCGGGTTCGCGACGCGCGTCGTGATGCTGATGCCGGTCGCCGTGCCGGCGCTGACGCTCGGCTTCGGCTATATCGCGATCTTCAGCGGCGACACGTTGCCGTGGCTCGGCACGTTGCCGCTGATGATCGCCGCGCACGCGGTGCTGACGCTGCCGTATCTGTTGCAGACGCTGCTCGGCGACCTGCGCCACCTCGGCCTCGCGCGGCTCGAGGCCTGCGCGGCGACGCTCGGCGCGACGCCGCTGCGCCAGTTCGTCACGATCGTGCTGCCGAACCTGCGCCACAGCCTGTTTTCCGGCCTCGTGATGGTGGCCGCGCTGTCGATCGGCGAATTCCAGATCTCGAACCTGATCGCCGGCTTTCGTTACCGGAACTATCCGATCGTGCTGCTGCAGGCGTTCTACGGCGCGACGGGAATGGCATGCGCGGCCACCGTCGTGCTGCTCGTGCTCGCCGTGCTCGCCACGCTCGTGTCCGTCGGCACCGTGCAACGTCTGAAGTGAGTCATCCATGAGTCTTGAATTCGAACACGTCAGCTTCCAGTATCCGGGCGCCCGTCATGGCGTCGACGACGTCACGCTGTCCGCCGCGCAGGGCGAGCTGCTCGCGGTGATGGGGCGCAGCGGGTCCGGCAAATCCACGCTGCTGCGGCTCGCGGCCGGGCTGCTCGACGGCTGGCACGGCCGTATCGCGATCGGCGGCGACGACGTGGCCGGCGTGCCCGTGTGGCGGCGCGAAGTCGGGATGGTGTTCCAGCACTACGCGCTGTTCCCGAACCTGTCGGTCGTCGACAACGTCGCGTACGGGCTGCGGATGCGCGGCGTCTCGGCCAACGTCCGACGCCGGCGCGCGCTCGACATGCTCGAGCGGGTCGGGTTGTCCGCGCATGCGACGCGCGGCATCGCGATGCTGTCCGGCGGACAGCAGCAACGCGTCGCGCTTGCGCGGGCGCTCGTGATCGAACCGAAGCTGCTGTTGCTCGACGAGCCGCTGGCGGCGCTCGATGCCGGCATCCGTCATCAGTTGCGCGACGAGATTCGCGCACTGCAACGCGCATGCGGCGCGACGACGCTGTTCGTCACGCACGACCAGGACGAAGCGTTGAGCATGGCCGACCGCGTCGCGATCGTCGACGGCGGTCGCGTGCTGCAGGCCGGCACGCCGCGCGACCTGTACGAGCGCCCGGCGACCGCCCAGGTCGCGCGCTTCGTCGGGCATTCGACGTTGCTGCGCGGCCGCGTGCTCGCGCACGGCACCGTCGACGTGCGTTTCGCGACGCTGCGCGCGGAAACGGGCGAGCACCGGCCGGGCGCGGAAATCGAGGTGCTGGTGCGACCCGAACACGTGCAGGCCGATCCGCCGTCGCACAGCGCCAACCGGATCGACGGCCGCCGCGGGGACGTGCGCTATTTCGGCGCGACGCAGCGCTACGACTTCATTCCGGACGGCTCGGCCGACGTGCTGCTGTGCGAAGGGCGCGAGCCCGCCGCGCGCAGCATCGCGATCGAACCTCGCCATCTGCTCGTGCTGCCGGCATCGCCGGCCGCGCAATGACCTCTTTCGTTCAACGGAGATTCACGATGCTTGCAGGCTCCCTTTTTGTAAAGGCCATGCGCGCCCGCGTGCTGGCGCTGTGCGCGCTCGCGGCGCTTTCCTGCGCGGCGGCGCAGGCCGCGCCGCTGTATCCGGGCGAAGATGCGCTGTACGCGAAGGCGGCCGACGAAGGGCTCGTCGTGTCGTTCGACACCGGCCCCGAATGGGCGAACTGGAAGGCGCTGTTCGCCGAATTCCGCAAGCGCTACCCGAAGGTCGAGATCACGTACAACGACATCGGCTCGGCCGCGACCGTCGTCGCGCTCGACAAGTCGCGCCGCCGTCCGCAGGCCGATACCGCGTACTACTTCGCGGCGTCGGCGCTCGATGCCGCGGGCAAGGACGTCGTCGCGCCGTTCCGGCCGGTCAACTTCGACAAGCTGCCGGGCGTGTTCCGCGCGACCGACGCCCGCTGGTTCGCGGTGCATTCGCTGAACATCGCGTTCCTCGTCAACCGGAAGCTCGTCAAGAACGTACCGCAGCGCTGGTCGGACCTGCTGAAGCCCGAGTACCGCAACGCGGTGGTCTATCTCGATCCGCGCTCGACCGGGCAGGGCCAGGTCGCGGTGTTCGCTGCCGCGTATGCGAACGGCGGCAGCGTCGAGAACCCGAAGCCCGGCGCCGACTTCTTCGGCAAGCTGAAGCAGGCCGGCAACGTGCTGCGCGTCGAGGGCACGACGCCGTACGCGAAGTTCGTGAAGGGCGAGATTCCGATCCTGATCGGCTACGAGAACGACGGCCTGAAGGCGAAGTACGCGGACGGCATGGGCGAGGCGGCCGATGTCGTGATTCCGCAGGACGGCAGCGTGTCGGCGCCCTATGCGATGAGTCTCGTGAAGAACGGCCCAAATCCGTCCGCCGCGCAGCTCTGGCTCAACCTCGTGATGAGCGACGTCGGGCAGGCGCTGTTCGCGCAAGGCTACGTGCGCCCGGCGGTGCCGGGCACGCCGGTCGCACCGGAGGTCGCGGCGAAGCTGCCGAACGCGCCGCAGGTGCGACCGCTCGATGTCGCGAAGGCGGCGGCGCGCAAGGCCGAGGTCGACCAGCTGTGGTCGCAGGCCACGCTCGGCCAGTAAGGGGCGCGGGATGCAGGCGTCCTTACCCGAGCGCGGCGTGTTGCGCCGCTTCGGCGCGCTGCCCGCGGCGGCATTGCTCGCGGTGTGCTTCGTGCTGCCGCTGGCCGCGCTGGTCGATGCGGCATGCGCGGGCGGCGGCCGCGCGTTCGCGGCGGTGTGGCGCGATCCGCTCGTCGCCGATGCGATCGCGCGCTCGCTGGCGCTGGCTGTTGGCGCCGGCACGCTGTCGGTCGCCGTCGGCGTGCCGGTCGCATTCGCGCTGGCCGGACAGTCGCCGGCCCGTCGCCACTGGTCGCTCGCGCTGCTCGGCGTGCCGCTGGCGTTTTCCGGGCTGGTGATCGCGTACGGCTTCATCCTCGCATTCGGCCGCGCGGGCTTCGTGACCACGCTGCTGGCCGTGCTGGGCGCCGATCCGACCGTGGTCGGCGGCGCGATCTACACGATGCCGGGGCTCGCGGTCGCCTACGCGTACTACCTGATCCCGCGCGTCGCGCTGATGATCTATCCCACGCTCGCGAATCTCGACCGGCGGCCGCTCGAAGCGGCGCTGACGCTCGGCGCGCGGCCGTGGCGCGCATGGCTCGACGTCGCGTGGCGCGAGCTATGGCCGTCGGTCGCATCCGCCTGGTGCCTCGTGACCGCGATCGCGCTCGGCACGTACGGCACGGCGCTGGCGCTGGCCGGCACGCAGATCAACATCCTGCCGCTGCTGATGTATTTGAAGCTGTCGGACGGGCAAACCGATTTCTCGCAGGCGGCCGTGCTGTCGATCGTGCTGACGGCCATCTGTACCTGCGTTG
>Ga0268257_1000811_pt1 | contig 31712 bp, 32 predicted proteins | sample AgamicAtPrz_FD_200249 | JGI IMG/M metagenome (GOLD analysis project Ga0268257, IMG submission 200249) | Agave microbial communities from Guanajuato, Mexico - At.P.rz (v2) (version 3) | ecosystem: Host-associated > Plants > Phyllosphere > Phylloplane/Leaf | place: Guanajuato, Mexico | collected... | reverse complement strand
TGGATGCTGACGCCCGACCTCAAGCTGCCCAGCAAGATGCGCCTCAAGGAGTCGCGCCGCACGCCCATGTGGAACGGCCCTATCGAGTGCCGTCTGTTCCGCTTCGACATGGTCAAGGGCGCGGTCAAGCCACGCAAGCCCGCGGACGATGCTGCTCAGAGCGGCAAGCCGGAAGGCCGGCCTCAATGAAGATCGCTCCCCTGCGCTGGCCGGCCTGCAACGCCGGCTACGACGGCCCTTTGCCGCGACCCATGATTCTGGACACCAATGTGGTGCTGGACATGCTGATCTTTGACGATCCGGATATTCCCGCCATCCGCGAGCTGGTCGCCCGTGGCGAGGTGCGCTGGATTGCCGATGAAGCCCAGCGCATCGAGCTGGGTCGCGTGCTGCACTACAGCCAGATTGCGCCGCGCGTCAGCTACTACGGCAAGACGCCCGAAGGCGTGATGGCGGCTTTTGATGCAGCTGTCGAATATGTGTCCGTTGCCCCCAAGATCCGCTTTACCTGCACCGATCCCGACGACCAGCATTTCCTCGATCTGGCCAGCCAGCACAAGGCTTTGCTGGTCAGCAAGGACAGGGCCGTGCTCAAGCAGCGCAAGCGCGTGGCAACGCACTATGGCGCGACGGTCGGCAATGTGGTGGTGATGGAAGAGGAGTGGCTGGCCGCCTAGTGTGGCGCAGCAAGGCGTGCACCCCGGTATCGACTGGCAGCGCTCCTTGGAGCGCTGCTGTGTCAAACAGGCTCTTGCACCTGTTTTTGCCTGAGTATTGCCTCCGTTGCCTGCTCGTTGGCTCAGTCGAAAAACCGCATGCCCGCATAAGGCCGCAAGCGGCATTGCGCCAGGCGGCTTTCCAGCGAACCGACATGGGCTTCGAGCTGGTGGCCGTCCGGGTCCAGAAAGTAGAAGGAATCGCCTTCGCTGTGGTTGCTCTTCCACTCCCGGGCACCGAATGACCTGGCATGCTCCACAAAGTGCGCGAAGTCCTGCTGAGCAATGGTGAATGCGTAGTGGGTGTAGCCAGAGGTGCGGACCTGACTTCGCTGTTCGTCTGACGACAGGCACAGCCACAGATCGCCGAGCCCCAGATAGGCACCCGTATCCCACTGCGCGCGTAGACGAAACCCCGGCACGCGCACGTAGAAGTCCACGCTGCGCTGCAGGTGCGTGACGGCAAGCGTGAGGTGATTCAATCCGGTAAGCATGGTGGCGATGGGCATGAACAGCACCAGGCGTGGAGTGTGCCATTGCCATGCATCACTTCGTTCTGGGCAGCCAGGGCACGCCGTTGATATGGCTGCCGCCATCGACAAACAGCGTATTGCCCGTGACATAGCGGCAGTCTTCGCTGGCCAGGAATAGGGCCGCGCCGCCAATGTCCCGCTCGGGGTCGCCCATATGGCCCATGGGGTTCAGGCGCAGCATGTCGGCTGCGTTCTCGGGCTGGCTCGCCGCAAATCTTTGATAAGCTTCAGTGGCCGCGCCGGGACACAGGGCGTTGCAGCAGATGCCAAAGGCCGCCCATTCGCGCGCGGCAGAGCGGGTGAGCGTGCGCAGCGCTTCCTTGGCCATGTTGTAGTCCACCGAATAGGGGTGGGCGTTGACGCCGTTGAGCGAGCACATATTGATGACCCGGCCCCAGCGTCGCTCCTTCATGCCGGGGAAGACTGCCTGCATGGCCCAGAGCGCCGATTGCGCACCTATGCGCCAGGCCCAGTCGGAATCGAGATCGCCGAGCGTTTCGACCCTGGCAAAGCCGGGCTGGCTGCCGGGGCGCCGACCCCAGGCATTGTTGACGAGGATGTCGATGTGGCCGAACTGCGCCAGGGCGGCATCGACCATGCTCTGCACGGCGACATGCTCGCTCACATCGGCCACGGCATGTCCCACATGAACGCCAAATTCGGCGCGGATTTCTGCGGCGGCCCTGGCACAGGTTTCGGCATTGATATCGGCCAGCCACAGGCTGGCGCCTTCCGCCGCAAAGCGGCGTGCCACGCCTTTGCCAATGCCGGCACCTGCGCCCGTGATCAGGGCTACGCGGTCTTGCAGTCGGTTCATTGTTCAGCTCTTCATCGTTCCATGGACGAGTCACTGTGCAGTGCCGCCGGCGCTGCGACATCGTCGAATCGGACGAGAAATCGGCCCAAGATTGTGGCGGCCGAACCACCCATGGCTGGCCCGGATTTGCCCATGCGGATTAGGATTCATGCCGCAGGGACGACCTTGCCAGGCCATGCGATGCATGGCCTGTATTCCTGCCGGGACGGCCTGGCCATTTGATCTTCAAAGAGGTTTTCTATGGCTTGGGTTTATCTGCTGGTGGCCGGCGTTCTGGAAGTGGTCTGGGCCTTCACCATGAAGCAGTCCCATGGTTTCACCAACCTCAAATACAGCGCCATCACCATCGTGGCCATGATTGCCAGCTTTGGCCTGCTGTCGGTGGCCATGCGCACGCTGCCCCTGGGCACGGCGTATACGATCTGGACCGGTATCGGCGCCGTGGGTGCATTCCTGGTGGGCGTCACGGTGCTGGGGGAGCAGCTCAGCGCCATGCGCGTGGGAGCGGCTGTCCTGATCGTCAGCGGTCTGGTGCTGATGAAGCTGTCGGCGGAATGAATGCCCGGGCTTCGTCCCGGCCAGCGCTGCAGTCCCATGTGGAGGTTGCGTCCGATCTCCTGGCGTGAATGGCGACGGGGGACGAACGCGTGGGGTGAAGCGCATGGCGCGACAATAGCGGGATGACATCCTCCACGACGCCCCTGCATCCCAGCGCAGCTTCGGCCCGCAAGGCCCAGCCCAAACTGACCACGCTGGACAAGACCCGCATTGACGACACACGTATCAAGATCGTGCGCCCGCTGCTGACCCCGGCACTGCTGGAAGAGTGGTTGCCCGTGACCGAAGAGGCGCAGCAGTTGGTCGAATCCAGCCGTGCCGCCATCTCGCGCGTGCTGCATGGCCAGGATGACCGGCTGGTGGTGGTGGTCGGGCCTTGCTCCATTCACGATCACGATCAGGCCATGGATTACGCGCGCCAGCTCAAGGTCCAGGCCGATGCGCTCAAGGACGATCTGCTGATCGTGATGCGGGTCTACTTCGAGAAGCCGCGTACCACCGTGGGCTGGAAGGGCTATATCAACGACCCGTACCGTGACGGCAGCTTTGCCGTCAATGAAGGGCTGGAGCTGGCGCGCCGCCTGCTGCTCGATGTGCTGGCGCTGGGCCTGCCTGCGGGCACGGAATTCCTGGATCTGCTGTCGCCGCAGTTCATCAGCGACCTGGTCAGCTGGGGAGCGATTGGCGCACGCACCACGGAGAGCCAGAGCCATCGCCAGCTGGCCAGCGGTCTGAGCTGCCCTGTGGGCTTCAAGAACGGCACCGACGGCGGCGTGAAGGTGGCCAGCGATGCCATTTTGGCCGCCCAGTCCTCGCATGCGTTCATGGGCATGACCAAGATGGGCCAGAGCGCGATCTTCGAGACACGCGGCAATCAGGACTGCCACATCATCCTGCGCGGCGGCAAGGCTCCCAACTACGACGCGGCCCATGTTCAGGCCGCGTGCGAAGTGCTGGAAAAGGCCGGCCTGCACCCGCAGGTGATGATCGACTTCTCGCATGCCAACAGCAGCAAGCAGCACCGTCGCCAGATCGATGTATCAGCGGATGTGGCCCAGCAGATTGCCGGGGGCGACACACGCATCACCGGCGTGATGATCGAAAGCCATATTCACGAAGGCCGTCAGGACATTGTCGAAGGGCAGGAGCTGCAATACGGTGTCTCGCTCACCGATGCCTGCATCAGCATGGAGCAGACGACGCCGGTGCTGGAACAACTGGCAGCCGCCGTGCGCGCACGTCGCCTCAAGGCGGCCTGAGGCAGCCGGACGAGGCTGGATGAGCAAGAGGCGCTGCGGCGCCTCTTGCTTGCTCTTTGTGCTTTGTGCGTTGTGTTTTTCTGGCATCCAGCCTTCTGGATCTTGGGGCGGCCGCTAGTGCTTTCAGAGATCCAGCGTCAGCTTGAGCATGTCCTTGTGCTGCACGCCGCGCTCCCACAGCGGGGTGGTGTAGTTCTGCAAAAAGAAGTCGCGCTCGATGTCGGTGACGCGAAACCCCAGGCGTTGATAGAACAGCAACTGGTCGCCAAAGCTGCCAGTTCCCACTTCCAGCTGTTGTACGCCGTGTTCACGCATCTCACGGATGGCGCGCTGCAGCAGGGCCGAACCTATGCCCTTGCTCTGCCAGGCCGTGGACACGGCCATATTCATCAGCTCCCATCGGTGAAGTCCGTCGCCCTCGGGGACCAGCACGCATACGCCGATCAGGGCACCGAGGCCGCTGGGCGTGAACTGGGTCGTCTGGCGCGCTCCAAAACAGGTGGAGCCGGGCAGATAGCGCTTGACGCGCTCGCGCGAGGGGTCGGCCAGCAGCAGCAGATGCCAGGGGGCTTCTGCGGGGTTCATGGTGGTGATATGCCAGGAGTCGGTCGTGCCCGGGCCGGTCAGCGTGGAGCTCATGCGCGCACTCCCTTGCGGCGGAAGGCGGGCGCTGCATATCGGCCGGGCTGGATGTCGGCATTCACTCGATGGGACGCAAGCCCGTCCATCTGCTGCAAACCACAATCTCGCGCCATTTCCACTTTCCACCTGCGGGAGTTGTGAGCCCGCCACAAATATTGTCAACAGGCCATAGCGTAGCAGTCGGAGGGCAAATTCGGTGACCTACTGGTGAAAAGTACAGCGTTCTGCGGCAATTTTGATGCAGGAATCTCGCAAATATTGACCTGCACAGGCCTTGCAACTGCGTGAGCAAGTACTTCGAGTCAGTGCGCTGACGAGCCTGACGTCCTTTGCGCAGGACGTGCTTTGCAAAAACGGAGATAGTGGTTTATACTTAGACACAAGGGTTAACCCTTAAGGTTTAACCCGCGAATGACAGTACATGAGATGCGTGCTGTCGATCGCTTGAAGTGCATCTCTTGATTTCATAGAAAGCTCATCATGCGCCAAGCTATCAACTCCCTGATCGAATTCATCCAAGAAGCTCGCGAGTTCCATCTGGACCTGGCCAACCAGTAATCACGCACTGGTTCGAGAAACAGCCGCCGCTCAAGGCGGCTTTTTTTCGTCCCGAAAGAGATGATCAGGCCGCCAGCAGGCCCTGTTTTTCTATGAAGGTCACCACCTCGTCCAGACCTTCCAGTGTCTTGAGATTGGTCATCACAAAAGGCTTGAGCCCCTTGGGCGTAGTGCGCTGCTTGATGGTGTCGCTGCGCATGATGTCCAGATTGGCGCCCACATGGGGGGCCAGGTCGGTCTTGTTGATGACGAAGAGATCGCTCTTGGTGATGCCGGGGCCGCCCTTGCGCGGAATCTTCTCGCCTGCTGCCACGTCGATCACGTAGATGGTCAGATCCGACAGCTCGGGGCTGAAGGTGGCCGCCAGGTTGTCGCCGCCCGATTCGATGAAGACGATGTCGGCATCGGGGAAGTCCTTGAGCATGCGGTCGATGGCTTCCAGGTTGATGGAGGCGTCCTCGCGAATCGCCGTGTGCGGGCAGCCGCCGGTTTCCACCCCCATGATGCGCTCGGCGGGCAGGGCACCACTGATGGTCAGCAGGCGCTGATCCTCCTTGGTGTAGATGTCGTTGGTGATGGCAACCAGGTCCCATTTGCCGCGCATGGCCTTGCAGAGCATCTCCAGAATCGTGGTCTTGCCCGAGCCCACGGGCCCGCCTATGCCCACGCGCAGCGGCGGCAGCTTCTTGGTGCGGTTGGGGATATGGTGCAGTGCGGTCGACATGGTGAGTTCTTTCGGGGGTGAGAGGGTTGCGATCAGCGGGCCTTGCCGTAGGCACGCTCCACCTTGGCAATGCGCAGCTCGAAATGCTGGTACCAGGCGGTGTGACCTTTTTCCTGGGCGATCTGGTGCTCGGCGTTGTGCTTCCATTGACGGATGGCTTCCTCGCTTTCCCAGTAAGACACGGTGATGCCGAAGCCCTGGGCATCGCGGGTGCTTTCAGCGCCCAGATAGCCTGCTTGCTGGCCGGCCAGCTCCACCATGCGGTCGGCCATCTCGCCATAGCCCCGGTCCTCCTGGGTGCGCTGGGAGGTGAAGATGGCGGCGTAGTACGGTGGCTGGGGTGTGGCGGCAAACAGTGCAGACATGGCGGACGAAGGTTCAGCTACGGAAAAGTCGAGAATACTGGTGTTCATGCTGGGCCGAGAGAATGGCCAGCATGGGCGAAAAAGCCTGTCTTGCGTTGTCCGGCAATGCCAGCGCGTATTCGACGGCGGCAGGAATCTCGGAAGTCAGTCGCGCCAGGATGCGCTGGCCGGCGCTCTGGCCCAGGGGCACGGTCTTGATGGCGGCCTGAACCATGTTCTCGGCCCAGCCAAAGGCATAGGCCAGCAGCGCATCGCGCGGCGTGGCTCCGGTGCATTGGGCCGCCAGCGAGAAGGCGATGGGGTAGCTGGCATCCTGCGCGGCCAGCCAGTGGACGCAGGCCAGAGGGACTGCTTCATCGGCGTAGCGGTTTTTCAGCCACTCGGTCAGCGAGCGGCCCATCTGCTCGGTCTGCAGGCGCAGCTCGCTGGTTTCGCGCGTGACTCTTACCCACTGGTTGAGGCTGGCGATGCGCGCCAGATCGGCGCCTTTCCAGGCCGGCATGGCCTGCGCAATCACGGCCATGTCCCCGCGCGACTGGGTCAGATGCAGCTGCTGCACCAGCCAGCCGGCGGCCTCTGCTTCCGTTGCGACCAGCGCCGCATTGATGGCCGCTTCAAGCCCTTCCGAGTAGGAAAAGCCGCCGATGGGCAGGGCCGGCGAGGCCAGCCACATCAGCTGCAGAAAGCTCTGCGCGCCAAGAGCCAGCAGTGGCTCAGTGGGCGTGGTCATGCGAGTGTCCATGGCCGTGATGATGGTGGCTGTGGCCGTCATTGGTCACATGGCCGCCATAGGCGCCTCCTTCGGGCTCGAAAGGCAGATCGGCTTCGACCACCGTCATATGCATGCTGCGCAGCATATCGGCCAGCACATGGTCGGGTTCGATCTTCAGATGGTCGGGCTGCAGCTCTATCGGCACATGGCGGTTGCCTAGATGGTAGGCCGCGCGCATCAGGTCAAACGGCGTGCCATGCTCGGCGCAGGCCGTGATATGCAGCACTTTTTGCGGCGCGGCCAGCACGCGGATCAGGCTGCCGTCTTCGGCCACCAGTACATCGCCGCCGCGCACAGCCTGGCCGCGTGGCAAGAAGACGGCCAGTTCGCGACCCTGGCTGTCGGTGGCGGCAAAGCGGCTCTTCTGACGTACGTCCCAGTCCAGTTCCACGGACGCGGCGCGTTTGAGGATGACGGCGGAAAGGCCCTGGCCCTGGAGCAGCAGTTTGTTGGCAGTCAGCATGGTGAACTCACAATGAAATAAAAGGCCCGGACCAGATTGGCGCGCATGTTGCATGTGCTGCGCATATCAGTGATTTTGATGGACAACTCTTTTGGAAACTTCGACAGAAATGGCAGCCCCGACCTCTTTGCATGATGCGCCTGCCGACTGGCAGGGCTGTGGCGCAGCCTATGTGGCGGTGTATGGCACTTTGCGTGCCGGTGGCATCAACGATATTGCAAGGCTCCAGCCGGGCGTCGCCTGTGTCGGCAGAACCCAGCTGACCGGCACTTTGCATGACCTCGGCTGGTACCCGGGCCTGAGGCTGCAAGGCTCGCAGACCGTGCTGGCCGAGGTCTACCCCATGGACGCAGCGCTGGAGCGGGCCATGGATCGCATCGAAGGCCTGTGGCCCGAAGACCTGGGCGAATACGCCAAGCGCATTCTGACCCTGCCCGTGATGCTGACCCAGGGCGGTCAGCAGTCCATCACTGTGCTGGTGTACGAGGCCTTGCCCGCCACCGTGAGCGCTGCGCCGGAGCTTGCCGTCAGTGACTGGCTGGCCTGGTTTGAGGGCAAGGGCATGCAGCATCCGGATTCGGAGTTTCAGCTCAACACCGCTCAGAACAGAAAGTAGCGCTGTGCCATGGGCAGGCTGACCGCGGGCTCGCAGGTCAGCAGATCGCCATTGGCGCGCACGGCATAGGTCTGGGCATCCACCTCCATATGTGGCGCCAGATCGTTGTGGATCATGTGCTGCTTCTTCACATTGCGTATGCCCTTCACCGCCGACAAGGTCTTTTGCAGGCCGAAGCGCTGGCCGATGCCGGCGGCAAGTCCGGCCTGGGAGACAAAGGTCAGCGAGGTCCTGGCAAGCGCTCCGCCAAAGCTCGCGAACATGGGGCGGTAATGCACGGGCTGAGGCGTGGGAATGGAGGCGTTCGGATCGCCCATGGCCGCCATGGCGATGCTGCCGCCCTTGAGTATGCAAAACGGCTTGACGCCAAAGAAGGCCGGCTTCCAGATCACGATATCGGCCCACTTGCCCACCTCGATGCTGCCCACCTCGTGGCTGATGCCATGGGCAATCGCGGGATTGATGGTGTATTTGGCGATGTAGCGCTTGATGCGGAAGTTGTCGTTGCGCGCGCCGTCACCACTCAGGGCGCCGCGCTGCAGCTTCATCTTGTGCGCCGTCTGCCAGGTGCGCAGTATGACCTCGCCCACGCGGCCCATGGCCTGGCTGTCGGAACTGAACATGCTGATGGCGCCGATGTCGTGCAGGATGTCCTCGGCAGCAATCGTTTCCTTGCGGATGCGACTTTCGGCAAAGGCCAGGTCTTCGGCAATGCCGGCGTCCAGGTGGTGGCAGACCATGAGCATGTCCACATGCTCGTCCAGCGTGTTGATGGTGTAGGGGCGCGTGGGGTTGGTGGAGCTGGGTAGCACATTGGCCTCGCCCACCACCTTGAGGATGTCGGGCGCATGGCCGCCACCCGCGCCTTCTGTGTGGAAGGTGTGAATGGTGCGGCCCTTGAAGGCGGCCACGGTGTCCTCCACAAAGCCGGACTCGTTGAGCGTGTCGGTGTGGATGGCGACCTGGGTGTCGGTGTCTTCGGCCACATCGAGGCAGTTGCTGATCGCTGCCGGCGTGCTGCCCCAGTCCTCGTGCAGCTTGAGGCCGATGGCGCCGGCATTGATCTGCTCGTGCAGGCCGCCGGGCAGGCTGGCATTGCCCTTGCCCAGAAAACCCAGATTCATGGGGAAGGCGTCGGCGGCCTGCAGCATGCGTTCCATATGCCAGGGGCCTGGCGTGCAGGTGGTGGCGAAGGTGCCGGTGGCCGGGCCGGTGCCGCCGCCGATCATGGTGGTCACGCCGCTGGTCAGTGCTTCTTCGATCTGCTGCGGGGCAATGAAATGGATATGGGTGTCGATGCCGCCTGCGGTGACGATATTGCCTTCGCAGGAGATGATCTCCGTGCCCGGGCCGATGATGATGCTCACGCCCGGCTGAGTGTCGGGGTTGCCGGCCTTGCCTATGGCCACGATGCGGCCGTCCTTGAGGCCGATGTCGGCCTTGACGATGCCCCAGTGGTCCAGGATCAGTGCGTTGGTCAGCACGGTGTCGACCGAGCCGCCGCGAGAGGGCCCTGTTCCCGTCCCGTCGCGTGTGCGCTGGCTTTGCGCCATGCCGTCGCGGATGGTCTTGCCGCCGCCGAACTTCACTTCCTCACCATAGCCGCCAGCGGCCAGGGTGTAGTCTTTTTCGACTTCGACGATGAGTTCGGTATCGGCCAGGCGCAATCGGTCGCCCACGGTGGGACCAAAGGTTTCTGCGTAGGCTCGTCGGTCCATGGTGGCCATTGAGGAATCTCCGATTAAGGTGTTCAGCGCAGGGACTGCTGCTGGGCTGCCGGTGGCAGGGCGGCGGGGCTTGTGCTGAGTAGGTCGCGCAATGTGCCCAGTGCCAGGGCCAGCAGCAGGGCAGCGCAGCAGCGGTAGGTAAAACGGCTCCAGTGCGCGGCAGCGCGGCGGAACAGTCGGTCCACCAAGGCTGCGCAGACAAAGCACCAGAGCAGGGACGAAGTCATGAATCCCGCGAAGAAGGCCCCGTAATCGCTGGCGCCGGGCTGTGCCACGCCCACCGCCCCGAGGGCGCTGCCCATGGCGGCCCAGTAGGCCAGGTTTTGCGGGTTGGTCAGCGACAGGGCCATGCCGCGGCGCAGGGCCTGCTTCTGCGTGGCGGCGGCGGTGTTTGGAGCATCGAGCCGGTGTTCGGTACGCGCGGCCTGCCAGCTGTCCCAGGACAGCCAGAGCAGGTAGGCAGCGCCCGCCAGGCCAATCGGCCAGCGCAAGGCGTCGATCTGAATGACCAGACCAATGCCGGCCAGGCCCAGCAAGGCCCAGCTCGCATCGCCCACCAGGGAGCCCAGCTGCACGGCCAGCGCCGGACGATAGCCGCCGCGCACACCTTGGCGCACGGTCTCTGCAAACACTGCTCCGGGCGCTGCGTTGAACACCAGGCCCAGCACAAAAGCAGAAGCAAACAGCATCAGCATGGCAGGTCAGTCCCTGGAATCTGCGGGCAGTGGGCCCTGGACCAGACCGCGAAAGCCATAGATCTGGCGGTCGCCGCCGATCTCGACCAGCTCCACCGTGCGTTGCTGGCCCGGCTCGAAGCGCACGGCCATGCCGCTGGCAATATTCAGGCGCATGCCGTGGGCGGCGGTGCGGTCGAAATCCAGGCCCGCATTGGTTTCGGCGAAGTGGTAGTGCGAGCCGACCTGAATCGGCCGGTCGCTGGCATTGTTCACCACCAGCGTGAGCGTGCTGCGGCCGGGGTTGAGTGCATGGCTGCCCTCGTCAAGAATCAATTCGCCGGGAATCATCTTTCGTTTCCTTGCGCAAAGGCATTGTGCTGCGCTGTGCCGAGGTGTGTCATATCAGACCAGTTTCGTCAGCATGAACGCGCCGAGTGCGGCGGTGGCTGCACCGCCGAACCTGGCCGCCCATTGGTGGCGCTGCATGACGGCATGACCGAGCACCATGCCGGCGATATGCAGTGTGGCCGAGCCCAGAGCAATGCCCAGCAGTTCGCCGAAGGCAGCCAGGCCGCTGTCTCCAGCCAGCTCAAAGCCGTGCGCAGCGCCGTGGAAGAAGGCAAACACCGCAGCCAGGGCGGCGGCTGCGCCCCAGGGCATTTTTTGCTGAACCAGCACCAGCAGGCCCAGCACCAGCACGGATGCGGCAATCATGGGCTCCACGCCCGGCACCCACAGGCCGGCAAAGCCGGCCACGGCACCCGCCACCAGCAGGGCCACAAAGGCCGCAGGTGCACGCCAGGCCGTGCGCAGGCTGGGCATGGTCAGTGCGCTCCAGGCGCCCACGGCCAGCATGGCGGCCAGATGGTCTGCACCGGTAAACGGGTGGACAAAGGCGTGACCCAGGCTGTCGAGAAAGTGGTGATGGCCGCCTGCATCGGTGCCCATATGTGCGAGGGCGGACAGGGGCAGTGCAGTCGCCGCGGCGGCTGTGGTGGCAAGGAGCTTATTGAATTTCATAGCTATCTGCGCTTGATGGGTAAGAGTTTGATGGCTGAAAGGCTCGAAGTCTCTGGACGCTGCTTCAGGCGATGGGCTCATGCACGGTGACCAGCTTGGTGCCATCGGGGAAGGTGGCTTCGATCTGGATGTCGGGAATCATCTCGGGGATGCCCTCCATCACATCGGCGCGGGTCAGCACGCTGCGGCCTTCGCTCATGAGCTGGGCCACGGTCCTGCCATCGCGTGCACCCTCCATCACAAAGGCACTGATCAGCGCCATGGCCTCGGGGTAGTTGAGCTTGAGGCCACGAGCCATGCGCCGCTCGGCCAGCAGGGCCGCAGTGAAGATCAACAGCTTGTCTTTTTCGCGTGGTGTCAGTTCCATCTTCTTCAATCCCTCAGTCGGCACGCGCATCCGGCAGGGCTGAATGAACGCGAGGAGTCAGTTTCATGCCCTTTTATGTAGCAAGTGCCATGCCAAAGGCCAGTCTTTATTGCCAGCATGCAGGCAAGTCGCCGCAGATGTTTTGCACCTTGTTGGTGCTGTCGGCACGCGGTTATGCACCACGGCGTATCGGCGAGGCAGCGATGGTGCTTTGTGGTGCATTGTCGAGCCGTAGCGGTGCATCGCATGGCACGAACTTTGCTGTTCTGGTGCATGTACAAAGGACCATTGAATAGGGGATGCGCTCAGGACCTGGGGGCCACGGCAAGACTCGGAGTGCTGGCCTTGGGCGGTACGCTGTGGATGGCTTCGGCCGTACAAGCGCAAACAGCCGAGGAAGGCGACAAGGTATTGCCCGAGGTGAGGGTGAATGCCCTGGTCAAAGGCCAGGTGCTGGATGAGTCACAACGCGCGTTTTCCGTCACCGAGTTCAGGCGCGACGAAATTCGCGAGCAACCCAGACAGGAGGTGGAATCGTTGTGGAGCCAGGTACCCGGCATGCATGTCAATCACTACCAGCTCAGCGGTGTGGCCAACGGGCTGGTGCTGCGCGGCTTTGTCGGCGGTGGCCACGGCGGTGATGTGGCGGCCACACTGGATGGCATCCCGCTCAACGAAGCCATGTCGCATGCGGATGGCTATTTCGATCTCAATGTTGTGGTGCCGCTGGAGCTGGACAAGGTCAATGTCTATCGCGGTCCCGTGTCGGTGCTGCAGGGCAATTACAACCGCGCAGGGTTGCTGGAGCTGCGCACGCGGCGCAATGGCAGCTATGCGGAGTTCGATGTCAGCGCCGGCTCGCATGGCATGTTCGATGCACAGGCCGCTCTCGGGCGCGAGCTGGAAGGCGGCGATCAGCTCAACCTGGCGACTCAGCATGCACGCGGTGATGGAGCGCGGCCCGCCTCGCGCCATGAGCGCAGCACCATCAGCGGCACCTGGAAGCACCATGTGCATGAAAAGCTCGATATCTCGCTGTCCGGTCGCTGGCACGAGGCGCGTGGCGACTCGCCCGGCTATCTGACCGAAGCGCAGTGGCGGCAGGACCCACAGGGCAAGGACAGCCGCGTGGTGGGTGATGGTGCCAACAAGCACTTTGGCACGCTGCGCCTGGATGCGCAGTACGCATGGGATGCAGATACCCGGCTGCTGGGTTTTGTCTACGGCACGCAGCAGGATTTTGTGCGCTGGTTCACGCGCCCGCGCAGCGCCACCTGGATGCAGCGCGAGGAGCGCTACGACCGCAGCGTGCTGGGAGCGGGGCTGAATCTCAGCGGCAAGTCGCTTCTGGCGGCGCGCGAGCTGAACTGGATGCTGGGCCTGGAGCAGGTGCGCGAGTCCACGGACTATGGCTACTGGGATGGATTGCTGGATCGCCGGCGTACCGGCCCTGCATTGAATGATCGCAATACACGGCTCGACAACACGGCGATCTACGGCCAGGCTGGCTGGCAGCCAACGGCCTGGTTGCAGACCACGGCGGCCTTGCGCTGGGACCACTTTGACGGCAGTTGCAGTCTGCTGGGGGCAGAGGCCAGTGGCGATGAATGCAGGAGCATGCAGGGGCGCAGCCATGCCAGCCCCAAGCTGGGAGCCCTGGCGCAGCTCAATGTCCGGACGGCCGTGCGGGCCAACTGGTCGCAAGGCTTTGCGCTGCCCAGCGACTTTGCCAAATACGCGCTGCGCAACAGCGACCTGCATGCCAATGTCTTTCGCCAGAGCGAGCTGGGCGTGGAGTGGAAGCCATCGGTCCATTGGCTGATCGATGCCTCGCTCTACCGCATCAGCTCCAGCCATGAAATACGCAATACGGCACCTGGTGAGTATGAAAACCTGGGCGCGACCGTGCGCAAGGGTGCAGAGCTGCAGCTGCACTGGCTGCCCAGTCGCAACTGGCATGTGGAATGGACTTATGGCCACAATCGCTCCGAAGTCACGCAGAACGTGGATGCCGCACTGCTGGGCCGGCGCGTGGTGGCCGTGCCCGAGTACACCAGCACCTTGCATGCGCGCTGGATGCCGCGTGGCGATGTCACCTTGCATGGCGTGCTGCGTCATGTGGGGCGTGCGCCCATCAACGCCAGCAATACCGAATGGGCCGGCAGCTATCGCTGGCTGGACCTGGGTCTGCAATACCGATTGCCCGCAAGCCTGGCGCGCAATGCCAGCCTGAGCCTGTGGCTGCGCAACGCCGCCAACACCCGCTATGCCAGTACCACCACCATGATTGCCGGCCAGCGTCTGGTCGCCCCCGGCGCGCCGCGCAGCGTGCAGCTGGGCCTGCAGTTTTCCTTATGATTTCCGGAGCTTCCATGTCTGTTTGCAGCACACGTAAAAACATCATCGCGCGCATTCTGTGCACCACGGCCGCTGCCTGGCTGCTATGCACCAATCTGGTCTCTGCCCATAACGTCTGGCTGGAGCCCGATGCGCAGGGTGGCTATGTCATGCAGTTTGGCGGTCATGAAGGCAGGACAGAAGCCTTCGATCCGGCCAAGCTGCAGCGTGTGCATGCCTATGACCTGCGCGGGCGTGAAGTGCCCGCCGCCGTACAGAATGTGCAGGGTGGCATCCGCATCAAGCCGGATGCCGGGGCTGCGCTGATCGCAGTGGAACTCGATAACGGCTATTTCAGCAGTGCCAGGGCTGAGGGCGCAATGCTGCCTCTGCCCATGGATCAGAACCCCGGTGCGGTGCGCGGCGTGCATGCGCGCAAGTTCCACAAGACCGTGGTGCGCTGGGGCGCCGTCATGCAAAAGCCGCTTGGGCAGATGTTCGAGGTGGTGCCGCTTCAGGGGCAGTCTCCCCATGCCGGTCAGCCGCTCAGGCTGCAGGTGTTGCTGCATGGCAAGCCGCAGTCTGGCGTGAGGCTGTCCTGGGGTGAGAAGGGCTCTCCCACGATGACGGACGCGCAGGGGCTGGCGACCATGACGCCTGCTGTCGGCAGCAATACGCTGCAGGCCATACTGCGTCAGCCTGTGCAGGGCGACCCCAGGACAACCGAGAACAGCTACGAGTATCTGCTGCGCTTTGCCGTGCATTGATGAAGCTGCGTTCCGTCGGCTTTCGCACCGGAGCGCAGATTCTGCAAGGCATCCGCGAGGCGGCGATTTGCCGTGCAGATGAGCAAGCTGCATGTCTATGCAGTGCAGGACGGCAAGGCCAGCAAACAACTCGATCTGCTTTGCTGCAGACCAAGGCCGCTCTCGATCCGTGGACTGGCAAGCTGCGCAGCGCGGCCTTGCCGGCATGCCTGCAGCCGCTCTGAGGCGACAGGCTGTCGTGCACTTCAATAGTGCTGGCTGGTTTGCGCGGTCTGCATCTGGTGCATGCGGCACTGCAATGGTGCCTGCATGTGGCCGATGCTGATCGCACAAAGTTGCATTCGGCCTGTGCTCGGCAAAAAAGCGGCAGCAGCGCCGCCGTATGCAGTGAGCAAGCCATGGCGGGTGGTGCTGGCACGGTAATTGCACTTAAGTTTTTGCGGTCAATGTGACCGAACAAAACCTCCTGGGAGTGCTGAAATGAATCGTCGCGGAACCCTCACAACACTGGCTGCATCCATGGCTCTGGGCCTGGGCTTGACTTCTCATGTGCTGGCTGCAGACACCATCAAGGTGGGCGTGCTGCACAGTCTCTCGGGAACCATGGCCATCTCCGAGACCGTGCTCAAGGACACGGTGCTGATGGCCATCGACGACATCAATGCCAAGGGCGGCGTGCTCGGCAAAAAGCTCGAGCCCGTGGTGGTGGACCCCGCCTCCAACTGGCCGCTGTTTGCCGAAAAGGCCAAGCAGCTGATCACCCAGGACAAGGTGGCCGTGGTCTTCGGTTGCTGGACCAGCGTGTCGCGCAAGTCCGTGCTGCCGGTGTTCGAGCAGAACAACGGCCTGCTGTTCTACCCCGTGCAGTACGAGGGTGAGGAACTCTCCAAGAACGTCTTCTACACCGGCGCCGCACCCAACCAGCAGGCGATACCCGCTGTCGAGTACCTGATGAGCAAGGAAGGCGGCGGAGCCAAGCGCTTTGTGCTGCTGGGCACGGACTATGTGTATCCGCGCACCACCAACAAGATTCTGCGTGCCTTCCTCAAGTCCAAGGGCGTCAAGGATTCCGACATCATGGAAACCTACACCCCCTTCGGCCACAGCGACTACCAGACCATCGTGGCCGATGTGAAGAAGTTCTCCACGGGCGGCAAGACCGCCGTGATCTCCACCATCAACGGCGACTCCAACGTGCCCTTCTACAAGGAGCTGGGCAATGCCGGCCTCAAGGCCAAGGATGTGCCGGTCGTGGCCTTCAGTGTGGGTGAGGAAGAGCTGCGCGGCGTGGACACCAAGCCTCTGGTCGGTCACCTGGCGGCATGGAACTACTTCATGAGCGTGAAGAACCCGACCAACACGGCCTTCATCAAGCAGTGGAGCGATTACGCCAAGGCCAAGAACATCGCGGGCCACAAGGACAAGCCTCTGACCAATGACCCGATGGAAGCCACCTGGGTCGGCATCCACATGTGGAAGCAGGCCGTGGAGAAAGCCAAGAGCACGGATACCGACAAGGTGATCGCGGCCATGGCGGGCCAGACCTTTGCCGCACCCAGCGGCTTCACGCTGAAGATGGACGAGAAGAATCACCATCTGCACAAGCCCGTGATGGTCGGCGAGATCAAGGCCGACGGCCAGTTCAGCGTGGTCTGGAAGACCAAAGGCCCGGTCAAGGCCCAGCCCTGGAGCCCGTATATCGAAGGCAACGACAAGAAGAAGGACGAGCCCAACGGCAAGAGTTCCTGATTCGTTCCCTCGGACTGGAGAGGTCTGGTGGGCTCTCCAGTCCTGAAGAGATTGCAGCTTGCGCTTTATTGACAAGGGCTGCAGCGCTAGAAACCTGAAATTCCTATGAACATACTGCGCAAGTCATTGAGGCTGGCATTGGCCGCCGGGCTGGGCTCCTTGCTGAGCTTTGCCAGTCACGCGCTGACCACCGAGCAGGCTTATGCCATGGCGGCGGCAGACGATTCCGAGCAGCGCGTGCAGGCCATCAAGCAGGCCGTGCTGGCACCCGATGCGCAGAGCGACGACGGTCGCCTCGCGGCCTATCTCAAGGCGCTGTCCGACGACGAAGTGCGCGTGTCCCAGGGCCGGGCCTATGTGGTCAGCGGCGATGCGGTCAGCGATGCGGCGACCGGCGCAGCCGTCAAGCTCCCGCCCGATGCCGAGGAGGTCGTCAGCAACAACTACCTGCGCTCGGTCATCGACACGGCGCAGGCCGCGCTGGCGTTGGGCAGCAGCGATGTGCAGGCACGCCGCAAGGCTGCCGAGCAACTGGCCTCCGAGCCTGATGCTGGGCGGCTTCCCCTGATCGAAAAAGCGCTGGCCGCTGAACAGGACGGGCAGGTCCGAGCCCTGCTGGAGCGCAGCCTGGCTGCCAGCCTGCTGGGCAGCGACGATGTGCAGCAGCGTCTGAAGGCGGTGCAGCAGCTGTCGCATCAGCAGACCCCGGAGACGCAGTTGCTGTTGAACCAGCGCCTGTCCGAAGAGACCGACCCCGGCGTGCAAAAAGCCATCAAGACCGCGCTGGCCGGCATTGCCGAAGGCCTGGCCTGGGGCGACAGGCTGGGGGCGATCTTCAGCGGCATCAGCCTGGGCTCGGTGCTGTTGCTCGCGGCTCTGGGTCTGGCGATCACCTACGGCCTGATGGGCGTCATCAATATGGCGCACGGCGAGCTGATCATGATCGGTGCCTATGCCACCTATCTGGTGCAGGTCGCATTCCAGCGCTGGCTGCCCGAGGCCTGGTTTGGCTGGTATCTGGTGGTGGCGATTCCTGTGGCCTTTCTGGCCTCGGCGCTGGTCGGCGCGGTGCTGGAGCGCGGCGTGATCCGCTTTCTCTACGGCCGTCCGCTGGAGACCCTGCTGGCCACCTTCGGCATCAGCCTGGTGCTGCAGCAGACCGTGCGCAGCATTTTCGGAGCGCAGAACGTGGGCGTGGAAAACCCGGTCTGGATGAGCGGCGGGATTGCGCTGCTGCCCAATCTGACGCTGCCCTGGAATCGCATCGTCATCATCGTTTTTGCCTTTGCCGTGCTGGCGGGAGTGGCCTTCATGATCGCCAGAACGCGCCTGGGCCTGTTCGTGCGCGGCGTGACACAGAACCGCGCCATGGCCTCCTGTGTGGGCGTCAACACGGCGCGCACCGACACCTATGCGTTTGCACTGGGCTCCGGTATCGCCGGTCTTGCCGGCTGCGCCTTGAGCCAGATCGGCAATGTGGGCCCGGATCTGGGGCAGAACTACATCGTGGACAGTTTCCTGGTGGTGGTGCTGGGCGGTGTGGGGCAGCTGGCGGGCACCGTCTATGCGGCTCTGGGCCTGGGCGTGCTCAGCAAGCTGCTGGAAGGCTGGACCGGAGCTGTGCTGGCCAAGATCGCCGTGCTGCTGTTCATCGTGGTCTTCATTCAAAAGCGTCCGCAAGGCATCTTTGCCTTGAAGGGCCGCAGTGCGGAAACATGAAACACCCCCTGAGTCGCTTCGCGCCTTCCCCCGCTCTCGCATTGCTGCGCGCTGCGGGCAGGGGACGACACCCTCGCTGCGGGGCGGCCCTTGCTCGGTGTCTCGTACCTGGGCCGCGCCAGTTGCGCAGGCCATGTGCCTTGCTCGACATGAGGGAAAACTGACATGACAACCCAATCCATATCCATCGAACTGCCCAAGCCCGCGCCGCTGCTATCCGCCAAGGGCTGGACGGCATTTCTGCTGGCCCTGACCATGGTCTGCGCCGTGGCTCCCGCACTCAATCTGTGGGTGCCCGAGGACAGTGCGCTGCACCTGTCCGACTACATGCTGGGCCTGCTGGGCAAGTTCATGTGCTATGCCATCTGCGCACTGGCGATTGACCTGATCTGGGGCTATACCGGAATCCTGAGCCTGGGGCACGGCCTGTTCTTCGCACTGGGCGGCTATGTGATGGGCATGTACCTGATGCGCGAGGCCGCAGGCCCCGATGCATTGCCCGCCTTCATGGGGTTTCTGGATTGGAAGGAGCTGCCCTGGCACTGGGCGCTGTCGGGCAGCTTTGCCGCCACCGTGCTGCTGGTGTTTCTGGTGCCGGGCCTGATCGGCGGGCTGTTCGGCTACTTCGCCTTTCGCTCGCGCATCAAGGGCGTGTATTTCTCCATCATCACCCAGGCCCTGACTTACGCCGCCATGCTGCTGTTCTTCCGCAACGAGACCGGCTTTGGCGGCAACAACGGATTCACGGGTTTCAGGACCCTGCTCGGCTATTCGGTCAACTCGAAAGCCATGCATGTGCTGCTGTTCGCGCTGTCGGGGCTGGCATTGCTGGGCTGTTTTCTGTTCTCGCGCTGGCTGATGCGCAGCAAGTACGGCCGTGTGCTGCAGGCCGTGCGCGATGCCGAATCGCGCACCATGTTCTGCGGCTACAACCCGCTGCCCTACAAGCTGTCGATCTGGGTCATCTCGGCCATGATGTGCGGCCTGGCGGGCGCGCTCTATGTGCCCCAGGTGGGCATCATCAATCCCAGCGAAATGAGTGTGGGCAATTCCATCGAAATGGCGGTGTGGACGGCCGTGGGCGGACGTGCCTCGCTGGTCGGCCCGATCATCGGCGCGTTCGCCGTCAATGGCGGCAAGAGCTGGCTCACCGTGGCTGCCCCCGAGTACTGGCTGTACGTGCTGGGTGCGCTGTTCATCGTCGTGACGCTGTTCATGCCGGGAGGACTGATTCGCCTGCCGCAGCAGCTTCGCCAGTGGCGTGAGAAGCGCAAGGCCCAGGTCAAGGCACCGTTGAACCAGGCTGCCGCCGCAGGTGCCAAAACGACTGCCGAGCCGGCTTCTGCCGATGCCCTCGAAGGAGTGCGCGCATGACCCCCGATCTGATGCAGGAAGGCGAGCAGCGCCTGGCCTCCTACCAGCAGCGCGAAGCCGCGCTGCGCACCGAATCCGGTGGTCGCAACGCTAGTCTGGCGCGCCCCGTGGTGGCCGGCGAAGTGGATGTGACCCACGGCCGAATCCTCTATCTCGAAGACGTGCATGTGAGCTTCGACGGCTTCAAGGCCATCAACGGTCTGAGTCTCGATATTGCGCCCGGCGAGCTGCGCTGCATCATCGGTCCCAATGGCGCAGGCAAGACCACGATGATGGACATCATCACCGGCAAGACCCGGCTAGACAGCGGCACGGTGTTCTTCGGCTCCACCATCGATCTGCTGCGCTACAAGGAGCCCGAGATCGCCGCCATGGGCATAGGCCGCAAATTCCAGAAGCCCACGGTGTTCGAGCAGCTCAGCGTGTTCGAGAACCTGGAGCTGGCGCTCAAGACCCACAAGGGCATTGCCTCCTCCATGCTGTTCAAGCTCAGCGGCGCGCAGAAGGACCGCATTGCCGAGGTGCTGCACACCATTCATCTGGCAGGCAGCGTAACGCGCCAAGCCGGGCTGCTCAGTCACGGACAGAAGCAGTGGCTGGAGATCGGCATGCTGCTGGTGCAGGAGCCCAAGCTGCTGCTGCTCGACGAGCCCGTGGCCGGCATGACAGACGAGGAAACGGTGCGCACGGCCGAGCTGTTTCTGACGCTCAAGGGCAAGCATTCGCTGATGGTGGTGGAGCATGACATGAGCTTTATCGACACCATCAGCGAGAAGGTCACGGTGCTTTGCGATGGCTCGGTACTGGCCGAGGGAACGTTGGCCGAGGTGCAGGCCGACGAGCGCGTGATCGAGGTGTACCTTGGGAGGTAACCCCCTGAGACGCTTCGCCTGAGCGGCCCCGCGCCTTCCCCCTCTCTCTACGCGCTTCGCGCTAAGGGAGGGGGACGACAGCTTCGGTGCTCGGCGGCGCTTCCTCGCTGTCTCTTTGATTGGGCAGCGCCAGTTTCAAACGTCATGCGCTCCGCAGATAGTCAAATTAGATAGCTGCTTGCGCTTGCTGTGTAAGCGTTAGAGGTCGAAAATGCTTAAAGTTCAGAACCTGCATCAGTATTACGGCGGCTCGCACATCCTGCGGGACGTGAATTTCACGGCCGAGATCGGCAAGGTCACGGTGCTGCTGGGCCGCAACGGCGTGGGCAAGACCACCTTGCTCAAAAGCCTGATGGGGCTGGTTCCCATCAGAAGCGGCGGCATTGAATGGCAGGGCCGCGATATCGCGCGCAGGACGCCCTATGAGCGCGCGCGCAGCGGCATCGGCTATGTGCCCCAGGGGCGCGAAATCTTCTCGCGCCTGTCGGTGGAAGACAATCTGCGCATGGGCCTGTCCTATTGCTCGGCAGGCACCCGGATTCCGGGTGAACTGTACGAGCTGTTCCCCGTGCTGGGGCAGATGCTGCACCGCCGTGGCGGCGATCTCTCGGGCGGCCAGCAGCAGCAGCTGGCCATTGCGCGCGCGCTGGCGCCGCAGCCCAAGATCCTGATCCTGGATGAGCCCACCGAGGGCATACAGCCCAGCATCATCAAGGACATCGGCCGCGTGATCCGCATGCTGGCCAATCGCGGCGACATGGCCATCCTGCTGTGCGAGCAGTACTACGACTTTGCCGAGGAGCTGGCCGACCACTATGTGGTGATGGAGCGCGGCGAGGTGATCGCATCGGGCCCGGGCAGCGAGATGCAGGAGAAGAATGTGCGCTCGCTGGTGGCGATTTGAATATAGGGCGAAGAAAAAAAGGTGCCGCAAGCGGCACCTCAAAGCCTCAGGCCATGCCCGGAGGACAACTCATTTCGTCAATACGCTGCGCCGTGCGCGGCCAGCACCGGATTGCCCTGTATGGCAGTGCTGGCGCGGCCGTCCGCGCCCAGGGGGACTTCGCCCACCAGCGTGGTGCGGTAGAGCTGGCGATCGAACTCCAGTGCAAAGATGTCCTGTGGTGCCACATGGGCCGTGGAGCGGTTGTCCCAGAAAGCCAGCGAGCCGGGTTCCCACTTGAAGCGCACGGTGAACTCGCTGCTCACGGCATGCTCCCAGAGCAGCTCCAGCAGCACGCGCGATTCGCGAGTATTGAGTTCCACGATGGACTTGAGAAAGCCGGGGCTGATGTAGAGCACCTTCTCGCCGGTCTCGGGATGAATGGTGACCAGCGGGTGTTCGCTGATCAGGGTGTTGTCGCGCACCAGATCCAGATATTCCTGCGATGCCGTGGCTCCCTGCGGTGCGCTGAAGCGGTGCTCGCCACGCAGGCCCTGCAAAAAGGCCTGCAGCGGTTTGGAGAGCGCTTCGTAGGCAGCTGCCAGATTGGTCCATTGCGTGTCGCCGCCATAGGGCGGAATCGTCACGCCGCGCAGAATCGATGCGGCAGGCGGGTTGTGGGCTGCCGTCACATCGGCATGCCAGCCGGTCCAGGGGCGCTGTTCGGCTTGGCCGCTGTGGCGGTTGGCCTTGCGGTGCTTGGCAATCGAATACAGCTCGGGAAAGCCATCGACATGACCGAAGACGGGGTGGCCGGGCGTGAGCTCGCCAAACTGGCGCGAAAAAGCGATCTGCTGCTCATGGCTGAGGTGCTGGTCGCGAAAGAAGATCACCTTCCAGCGCAGCAATGCCGAGCGGATGGTGTGCACTTCGGCGGCACTCAAGGCCTGCTTCAGATTGACGCCGCTGATCAGCGCGCCGATATGCGCCGACTGCGGCGTGATGCGGATATGCGGAGTGATGTTGCTTGCGGAGCTCAGACGTTCGTCCAGATGCTGCAGCGGAGCGTGGGGCAGGGGCATGTTCATGGGATTTTTCCTGATGAGCGCGGGGCTTCAACGCGCCTGGGCAATACGGGAGGCGCTTGCCGGCAGCAGGCCCAGCTCGGTGAGAAGCGCATGGCTGCGTTCGACCTGTGTACTCAGGGCGCGGGCGGTGTCCTGCGGGCCGAGGAAGATGGGCTCCCACTGGTTGAGCGCCACAAACTCCTTCCATTCCCGGGTTTCGGAAACCTTGCGCAGCGCATTCACCCAATACGCCTGTTGCGCGGTGCTGGCACCGGGGGCCGTCATCACGCCCTGAAACGAATCGCTGACATAGTCGATGCCCTGCTCCTTCCAGGTGGGCGACTGGGCGAACACGCCTTCAAGCCGCTTGTCGGCCGCAATCGCCAGCACGCGTACACGGCCCGACTGCAGATAAGGCAGCAGGTTCGGCGTGGTGGCCGAAACCACATCGAGATGCCCGCCTGCCAGCGCCACCATGGATTCGGCGGAGGACTTGTAGGGCACGATGCGCAGCTTCTGGATATTCACACCGCCTTGCTGCAAGGGCTGGGCCACGCCCAGATGGATGTGATTGCCCAGCGTGGTGGCAATGCCTATGGAGTATTTCTCGGGGTCCTTGCGCAGCTGGGCGATCAGGTCCTGGGCATTGCGCAGCGGCGAATCCGCACGCACGACCACGGTGGTGAACTCGCGCAGCAAGGTCACCAGCGGCGTGCCTTTCTGCAGGTGCGCGGGCAGGGCATTCTGCGCCAGGCTGTTGCCGTAGCTGGTGCTCAGCGTCATCAGCGTGTGGGCGTCGCCAGGGTGGCGGTGCAGGCTCTCCAGCGCGGCGATCGCATGTGCGCCGGACTTGTTGCTGACCACGAACTGCGGTGCATGGCCATCGCGTGCCAGCAACTCGGTGAGCTTGCGTGCCGCCAGATCCAGCGCTGCGCCGGCTCCGCTGGGGACAATGAATTCCGTGGACTTGCTGGGCTTCCAGGCCTGTGTTGCTGCGCCGCCGGCTTGCGCGGTAGCAGGGCCAGTTGCCAGCGTGCAGCACAGCATCGCCATCGATGTAAGCCACGGGGCCAGAGTGCGATGCAGGCGTGAATGCGTTACGGTAGCGACCGACATGAAAGCTCCTGAAATCAATCGCCATATGCTTGACAAGCTGGCGTGCGAGAGACTGTAGAAGCGCTGCTGCGATACAACAACGAATGAATTTTCATGAGTTAGTAAGCAAAAGAGCTGAGCTATCCCGGCCTGAGCGGCAGGCCTGCTTGAAGAGGCGAGAAAGACAATGACCTGGCATGCGCAACTGGCGCTGAACTATTCCCTGCAGGCTGGCAAGACCTCGGTGCAATTCACGCACGATGGTCCGCTGCGCATCCTCAAAAGTCTTTATCCCGAAGGTCCTGCCATCTGCCACAACGTGCTGGTGCATCCGCCTGGCGGGCTGGTGGGTGGGGATGTACTGGACATTGATGTCCATGTCGCAGAAGGTGCGCATGCGCTGGTCACCACGCCCGGTGCCACGCGCTTTTACAAAAGCAACGGGAAGCAGGCCATGCAGCGCACCCGGCTGCGTCTGGGCCCCGGTGCGAGGCTGGAGTGGCTGCCGCTGGAGGCGATTGCCTACAACGCCTGCGATGCCGTCAACCAGCTGGAGTTCGACCTCGCCGAAGACGCGCAACTGCTGACCTGGGATGTGACGGCGCTGGGCCTGCCGCTGGCCGCCCAGCCCTATGCCTGCGGCAGGTTCGAACAGCACATCGAATGGCCGGGCCGCTTTCTGGAGCGCGGCGTGATCGATGCACAGGACGAGCTGCTGCTCAACGGCGATCTGGGGCTGGCAGGGCATCGCTGCCTGGGCAGTCTGATCTTTGCCAGCGGCTCAGCCATGGCGCGCCATCAGCGCGAAGCCTTGCTGGAAGGCACGCAGGAGCTGCTTGCAGAGGCTGCTCCGGCGGTGTTGAGCGGTGTCACCGCTCCCAATGAAAACATGCTGGTTCTGCGCTGTGCATCACCTGTGGTGGAGCCTGTGATGATGTTGTGGAAAACCATGTGGAGTTTTTGGAGAAAAGAACTCTGGGGCTTGCAGGGCGGCACGCCGAGAATCTGGTCCATGTGATCGCTGTTGCACGGGCCCAGGCCCCGTTTCAACGCACCAGCTGTTTTCTGCATCGGGCCAGCTCGGCCTGGGTCCAGTTCAGGCGTTCGCGCAGTTGGGGGCAGGCGGCACCGGCGTTTTGCGGCTCGCGTTCCGTGCAGTGCTCCTCGACCATGGATATCAGGGTGCGCGTGTGGCGGTTCTGCTCCAGGGTGCAGGCGAGCGTACCTGCTTCGGCTCGTGTTCCGCCTTGCGAGCGTGTGCCGGGCGGCACGGCCGTCCAGCCCCGGTTGTGCCAGGGCGAGAAGGAGGCTGAAGGCGTGATCTCTATGCCGCTCACGCGTCCTTCCAGGCCGGGAAATGTGGACAGCATGGCGGCTGCCACCAGGGCCGGGTCGCTCATGCGTCCCAGCGCCGTATCGCAGTCCATGACACCGGGATTCAGGCCCGGCGGCAGCAGCCTCAGCACGCCGTAGATGCGGGTGGCATCGGTTTCCAGTTCCTTGACGCTGCGTCCATTGCTGCCCGGCACCAGTCCCATGCCGACCAGTTGGTACTGCGTGTCGCGCAGGGCGGTATCGGGGCCGGTGTGGATCTCGACCTCGCCTGAGGCCCGGCCTGCGAACATGAGCAGCCTGAAGGCATCCGTGGAGAACAGCGCCCGCACCTCCAGATGGCAACGGGCAGGCGGGGCCGGACGCAGCACACTTGACCAGTCCTTGGCAGCGTCGCGGTGGACCAGCATGGCCGTGCGCGGCAGCATCTCCACGGCTATCCGTGCCTTGTCCAGGTTTACGGTGGCCGCCACGCTGGCGTCGATGGAGTCGACCGTGGAAAATTGCGCCAGTGCCTTGAAGCCGGGCTGCATCACGGACAGTCTGTCATTGCCGACCACGCCGCCTGTGGCGATCTCCAGGCGCCCGTCCGCAAAGCGGTAGTAGCTGGGCACTTCGTCGGTCTCGGTATAGCTGCCGTGGCGGGTGGAGACGCGGTAGCGGATCTCGCGCCCGCCCATCTCCATGAAGGGGCGCAGCGTCTCCAGCAGGGCCTGGCGTGTGGCGGCATCGTCCTGGCGCAGTGTGATCTCTACGCGTGTCGAGCCATAGCCCAGCAGCTTGTCGAACGCATGGCGCATGACGGCCTGATTCGGAAAAGTGATGACTGCCCCCACCATGCCCGCCAGGGCCGCGACGCCGCCCAGCACCAGCGGCCAGGTCGAACGCTCGTCAGCGCGAGTGCCAGTCATGGCGCTCCAGATGGCTTGCGCGCCATGGCTCAGCCAGGTGGTGGCCATGAAGGCGATGAGCGCTGCAGTCGGCGCCCACACAAGAATCAGCAGTATTTGCAACAGGCCCATATGGGCAGTGATTCTAGGCAGAAGCCATGCATGGCCTGGCTGCAGCAGCTCGCCTAGGGCTGCCCGCCGGGGACGCTACAGCGCCAGAACGATTCTGGACTCCTGCGTCCTGGCGCGCGAGCAGCAGCTCATCATCTTGGTGCAGGCCGTGCGCTCGGCACGGGTCAGCACCATGTCGCGATGATCGATATCGCCTTCGAGCACCGGCACCTCGCAGGAGCCGCACAGGCCTTCGCGGCAGTCGCACTCGATATCGATATTGGCACTGCGCAGCGCATCGAGCAGGGTTTCATCGTTGCGCACCTGCAGCGTGATGCCGGATTCGCGCAACTCGACTTCAAAGCCGTGCTCCTTGTCCGGGTCCAGCGCTCCCAGGGTGCTGGAGAAATGCTCCACGCGCAGGCTGTCCTCGGGCCAGTGCTGGCTGGCCTGGGCCAGACCGTCGAGCATGCGCTGCGGACCGCAGGCATAGATCTGTGCGCCGGGCCTGACCTCGGCCAGCAGTGCCGCGTAATCGGCACGCCGGCCTTCTGCGCCCACATAGATCTGCAGACGCTCGCCATGCTGTGCCTGCAATGCATGCAATAGCGCCATGCGCTCGCGCTGGCTGCAGCTGTAGTGGATTTCATAGGGGATGCCCAAGGCCTGGGCACGCGACGCCATGGCCGCAACCGGCGTGATGCCTATGCCGCCGGCGACGAGAATCAGCTGCTGCGCGCTTTCGTCGAGCCTGAAGTGGTTGCGCGGGCCGCGCATCTGCACCTTCATGCCGGCCTGCAGTGCCCCATGTATCCAGGCCGAACCGCCACGGCTGTGCTCCTCGCGCAGCACGGCGATCTCGTAGGTATCCGCTTGCTGCGGGTCGCCGCATAGCGAGTACTGGCGCGAGATGCCGGTGTCGCCGCAGTGCAGATCGATATGCGAGCCCGGGGTCCAGCGTGGCAGCTCGCGTCCGTCGGGCGCCTTGAGGCGCACGCGCAGCACGTCCTGCGCAATCAGCTCGGTGTTGTCCACCAGCATACTGCGGCTGACGCCGCCCTGCGAGGATTCGCCGATGCGCACCGGCTGTTGTTCGGCCAGCACGGCGGGGTTGGCGCGCTCGGGGTTGCGGCTCACATCCCATTGAACCCACAGATGTTCGGGGCCGCGGAACGAGGTGTTGGGCACATAGGTGAAGCGTTGCTCGGCCAGCTGCATATGAGGCAGGCGGCGCGTGAACTCTTCAAGGAAGATCTGCATTTCCATGCGGGCCAGATTCTTGCCCATGCACTGGTGGGAGCCGTAGCCGAAGGTCAGGTGATCGCTGGCATTGTCGCGGTGGATGTCGAACAGGTCGGCATCGACAAAATGCTGCTCGTCGTGGTTGGCCGAAGAGGTGACGATGAGCAGCTTGCTGCCGGCCGGAATGGCCTGGCCGCCGACCACCACATCCTTGGTGGCCAGGCGCCGCCAGGCGGCTACCGAGCCGTTGTGGCGCAGGCATTCCTCCACGGCATTGGGGATCAGCGAGGGATCGGCGCAGATCTCCTGCCAGACCTTGGGGTGCTGCAGCAGCAGCTTGACCGCATTGGCCGTGGCGTTGGCCGTGGTCTCGTGGGCGGCGACCAGGCCGGCCATCATCATCGAGTGCAGATAGGAGTCGGTGACGACATCGGGCAGTTCCTTCTGCTTGCGAATGCCGTATTGCATCCAGCCTTCGGCATCGGGGTCGGCGCGCATCTTGTCGAGAATCCGGCCCGCGTGCTGCCAGAAATTGCCCACGGCATGGGCCACGGCCACCTGCTCCTCGGCCCGGGGGCGCCCCCAGGTGTTGACGGTGTGTGCAATGCTGTACTGGCGCAGCGTGTCCATATCGTCTGCGGGCACGCCCAGGAAATGCATGGCCACCGTCAGCGGCACTTCCCACAACATCTGGTCGACCAGATCGGCGCGGCCGTCGTCGATGAAGCGGTCCACATATTCGCGGGCCAGCCGGCGCACCATGGGCTCGTGGTGCTTGAGCTCTTCGGGCGTGAAGGGCTGCATCAGCGCGCGGCGGCGCGGCATGTGGGCGGGCTCGTCCTCGTTGACAAGAGTGCGGTTCAGCGCAAAGCCGTAGCTGGCGAGCACGGCATTGGCTTCATCGCCCGTGGGCGTGATCTTCTCCAGCGCAATCGAGGGGCTGAAGGTCAGGTTGTCGCGGAAGATGGCCTTAATGTCGTCAAAGCGCGTGACCACCCAGTAGCCCAGCTGCGGGCTGTAGAACACCGGCTCCTGCTCGCGCGCCCAGCGCACATATTCGGGCGGGTCCTGCTGGTAGCCGTCGGCAAAGGGATCGAAGCCGGCGGCCCCGTGGCTGATGGGGCAGCCCGTAGGGCCGCTCTGGTCGGTGGGCTTGCCGAACTGGCTGTGATCGATGGGGCAACGGCTGGGGGTGGAAACGGTCATGGCTCGCTCGCAAACGCAAAGAGGCAGGAGATGGCTTGCGCCATCGGACGAGAGCGCAGAGGCGGCCTGCCGCCAGCCTCTGCGGCATGGATCAGCGGGGCAATCAGTCCAGCGTGATGTTCAGATCCTTGATCAGCTTCTGCCAGCGTGTGCTTTCGCTGTGGATCAGCGCCTGGAACTGCTCGGGCGTGTTGCCCACGGGCTCCACGCCAAAGTCGATGAGCTTTTGCTTGACGGCAGGCTCGTTGATGGCGGCGACCACCTGCTTGTTCAGCGCCGTGACGACGTTGGCCGGTGTCTTGGCCGGAGCCACCATGCCGACCAGGGCCGCAGCCTGCACGCCAGGCAGGCCCAGCTCGCCGAAGGTGGGCACATCGGGCAATTGGGGCAGGCGCGTGGCATTGGCCACGGCCAGCGGACGTACCTTGCCACCCTTGATGAAGCCGGCGCCGGCGGCCAGGTCCACCATCATCACGGGAATCTGACCGCCTGCCACATCGGCCAGCGCCGGAGCCGCACCGCGATAGGGCGCATGGGCGAGCTTGAGGCCGGCCTCGGACTTCAGCAGTTCCATGGCCAGGTGATGGGGGCTGCCCGCGCCGGCGGAGCCGTAGTTCACGCCCTCGGCACTGGCCTTGGCGGCGGCAATGAACTCCTTGGCGGTCTTGGCCTTCTCGGCGGGGCCGGCCACCAGAATCATGGGAAAGCGGCCCATGAGCGTGACGGGAGTGAGGTCCTTGCCGGGGTTGTAGCTCAGGCTCTTGTAGAGCACGGGGTTGAAGATCAGCGTGCCGTTGTCGGCCGACAGCACGGTATAGCCGTCGGCCGGTGCGCGCGCGGTCTCCGATGCGCCTATGGCTGTGTTGCCGCCCGGGCGGTTGTCCACGACGATGGGCTGATGGGCGTGGGCGCCCCAGGCCTGGCCTATGGTGCGGGCCAGGAAGTCCGAGCCACCGCCGGCGGCGTAGGGAACGATCCAGCGCACGCTCTTGCTCGGGTACTTGTCCTGGGCCACGGCGGTGCCAGGGGCTGCGGCCAGCCAGAGCATGCTGGTGGCCAGAACCGAGGCGGTGAATAGGCGTTTTTTCATTGAGGGTGTCTCCTGGGCTGTGGTGTTGTTTGCCTGCGGGTTAACCAAGCTTCACTCCGCCTGCGGTTCCGCTTTAATACGGAAATTGTTTTGCGTAATTTTTATACGCATAGCGTAAATATGCTTCAAGGGATTACCCGAGAGCCAGCACGAGACATGCGTGAAAATGCCTTCAACGGCTTACGAGACAGGCGCAACCAGCTATGAAAATCGAGAAGAAGACTTTGGCGATGGCGAAGCGGCAAGCAGCCAGCCCCGCAGCAAGAGTGGCGTCGCAGAATGCCCGGCAAGAGCCGGATCAACGTCGCCAGCGTGTGCAGGCAGCAGAGACCTGTCTGGCCGTGCTCAAGGCACTGGCCGGGCTGGGCGGGCGCGCCAGTCTCACGGCCATCGGCGCTGCCGTCGATGAAAGTCCGGCCAAGGTGCATCGCTATCTGGCCAGCCTCATGGCCGAGGGCCTGGTGGAGCAGGATCGTGGCGGCACCCAGTACGCGCTCGGACGCGAGGCCATCCATATCGGCCTGGCTGCGATGCGCCAGAACGATCCTGTGCGCATGTCCGAGCCGGCCCTGCAGCATCTGCGCGAGTCCTTGCAGGTCACGAGTTTTGTCGCGGTCATGGGCAATATGGGCCCCACCATCGTGCGCTTTGAAGAGCCCAGCCTGCCCATTACCGTCAATGTGCGTGTGGGTTCGGTCATGTCCATGCTGTGGTCGGCCACGGGGCGGGCATTCTTTGCCTTCATGGAGCCGCAGCCCGAGGTCGAGGCGCTGCTGGCGCGCGAGCTGGAGGCAGCCAGCCCCGAGCATCGCCGTCTGCTGCATGCGAGCAAGCCTCTGGAGCAGCTGCGCAGCGAGATTCGCGCAGTCGGCTGTGCGGCGATCCGGGACCTGAATCTGCCTGGCATCAGCGCCGTTGCGGCGCCCTTGCTCGACTACAACGGTCATGTGGTGGCCGTGCTCTGCGCGCTCGGGGCCAGCGGCGGCTTCGACCCCGATCCGCAGGGCCGCATTGCCCAGGCGGTACGCGAAGAGGCGCGCAGTATCAGCGCTTCGCTGGGCTACCGGGCCTAGGTCTCAGGCCCCGGTCAGCACAGCCGGGGCTCCGAGGCGCAGGGATAGCTGACGGGCCTGGGCCTGCAGTTTCTGGGCCGGCAGACCAGCGGGGTCCAGCGTCAGCGTGACCGAAGGGCCGATGGCGGCAATCGCCAGCACCAGTTGGCCGAAGCCGTCGAACACCGGCACCGCCAGCGCGCTTACGCCCGACAGCAACTGGTTTTCGACCACGCTCAGGTGGTTGCGGCGAATGGTGTCCAGCTCCTTGGCAAACGCCGGTTCGTCCAGGCTGTGGCCTTCGGCCTGCAGCAGCGGTGCGATACGGGCCGGGTCGCCAAAGGCCGCAAAAATCTTGCCCGTGGCGGTATGGCGCAAGGAGGCCGGCGTGCCGTGGCGCATGGCCACATAGACATGGGTCGGGCCTTCCTCGACGCGGATGATGGTCGGCCCCTGGCCGCTCCACATGGAAACCGACACGGTGTAGCCCACCTCTTGCGCCAGGGCGGGCAGCTCGGCAATCGCCATGCGCACGGGATCTGCCTGCTGCAGGCTGATGAGTCCCATCTGAATGGCCAGCGGCCCCAGGCCGTAGTGGCCGCTGACGCGATCCTGCTCCATCAGGCCCAGCTTGCAAAAACTCACCAGATAGGGGTGGGCCTTGGCTGCCGTCATCTCCGCCTCGCGTGCCAGATCCTTGAGCGCCATGCGCCGGCCCGTGCGCGCCAGCACCTTGAGCAACTGGCCGCCGACTTCCACGCTCTGTATGCCGCGCGGTGCGCGCGCGGGTTCGTCGTCACTGGATTCAAGCATCAAACGGGCGTCGGTCGAAGAAGAGTTGGCATGAGGCATGACGGCATTGTGACGGTGGAAAAGCGGCTGGAAAGTCTCAAGGGTTTTTCACTATGACAAATCGATTGTGCAATGTTGAATTTATATCTAGCATTCAGAAATTCGATAAAGCTGAATGCATTTGTTTAAAACGAAGAGATTGCAACGATGAGCACCAAGACCTTTGCCTCCGCCGCCGACCTTGAAGTCAAGAAGGTGAGCTTCGACAAGCTCTCCGAACATGCTTATGCCTACACGGCCGAAGGCGACCCCAACACCGG
>Ga0268257_1000810_pt1 | contig 31750 bp, 25 predicted proteins | sample AgamicAtPrz_FD_200249 | JGI IMG/M metagenome (GOLD analysis project Ga0268257, IMG submission 200249) | Agave microbial communities from Guanajuato, Mexico - At.P.rz (v2) (version 3) | ecosystem: Host-associated > Plants > Phyllosphere > Phylloplane/Leaf | place: Guanajuato, Mexico | collected... | reverse complement strand
TTGTCCGCCTTGTCCGCCTTGTCCGCCTTGTCCGCCTTGTCCGCCTTGTCCGCCTTGTCCGCCTTGTCCGCCTACGCGCTGCCCGCCGCGCCCCATCCGCGCCGGTCGGCCTGGCCCGCCGGCGCCGCCCGCCCGGCGGCTGTGGGATAATCGCGAAGTTTGCCCAGGGCGCAGCTCAAGAGGTTGTTCGCACGGGCGCGAGAGAGGCCTTTATTCCCGTGCCTCCACCCTTTTCCCGCGATATTTCTTCAGCCATCACCATGCCCACTTACCGTTCCAAAACCTCCACCGCCGGCCGCAACATGGCAGGTGCGCGCTCGCTGTGGCGCGCCACCGGCATGAAAGACGACGATTTCTCGAAACCGATCATCGCGGTCGTCAACTCGTTCACGCAGTTCGTGCCCGGGCACGTGCACCTGAAGGATCTCGGCCAGCTCGTCGCGCGCGAGATCGAAGCCGCGGGCGGCGTCGCGAAGGAATTCAACACGATCGCGGTCGACGACGGCATCGCGATGGGCCATGACGGCATGCTCTATTCGCTGCCGAGCCGCGACATCATCGCCGACTCGGTCGAATACATGGTGAACGCGCACTGCGCGGACGCGATGGTCTGCATCTCGAACTGCGACAAGATCACGCCGGGGATGCTGATGGCCGCGATGCGCCTCAACATTCCGGTGATCTTCGTGTCGGGCGGCCCGATGGAAGCCGGCAAGACGCGCCTCGCGAACCCGGTCACCAAGGCCATCGAACTGAAGAAGCTCGACCTCGTCGACGCGATGGTGATCGCGGCCGACCAGTCGTATTCGGACGCCGACGTCGCCGAAGTCGAACGCTCGGCGTGCCCGACCTGCGGCTCGTGCTCGGGCATGTTCACCGCGAACTCGATGAACTGCCTGACCGAAGCGCTCGGCCTGTCGCTGCCCGGCAACGGCACGGTGGTCGCCACGCACGCCGACCGCGAACAACTGTTCAAGCGCGCCGGCCGCCGCATCGTCGAACTGACGCGCCAGCACTACGAACAGGACGACGAACGCGTGCTGCCGCGCTCGGTCGGCTTCAAGGCGTTCGAGAACGCGATGACGCTCGACATCGCGATGGGCGGCTCGACCAACACGATCCTGCACCTGCTGGCGATCGCGCGGGAAGCCGGCATCGACTTCACGATGAAGGACATCGACCGCCTGTCGCGCATCGTGCCGCAGCTGTGCAAGGTCGCGCCGAACACGAACAAGTACCACATCGAGGACGTGCACCGCGCAGGCGGCATCATGGCGATCCTCGGCGAGCTCGAGCGCGCCGGCAAGCTGCACACCGACGTGCCGACCGTGCACGCGCCGACACTGAAGGATGCGCTCGACCAGTGGGACATCGTCCGCACGCAGGACGAAGCGGTCCGCACGTTCTACCTGGCCGGCCCGGCCGGGATCCCGACGCAGGTCGCGTTCAGCCAGGACACGCGCTGGCCGAGCCTCGACCTCGACCGCGCCGAAGGCTGCATCCGCTCGTACGAGCATGCGTTCTCGAAGGAAGGCGGCCTCGCGGTGCTGACGGGCAACATCGCGCTCGACGGCTGCGTGGTGAAGACGGCCGGCGTCGACGAGAGCATTCTCGTGTTCGAAGGCTCGGCTCACGTGACCGAATCGCAGGACGAAGCAGTCGAGAACATCCTGAACGACAAGGTCAAGGCCGGCGACGTGGTGATCGTGCGCTACGAAGGCCCGAAGGGCGGCCCGGGCATGCAGGAAATGCTCTACCCGACCAGCTACATCAAGTCGAAGGGGCTCGGCAAAGCGTGCGCGCTGCTGACGGACGGCCGTTTCTCGGGCGGTACGTCGGGTCTGTCGATCGGCCACTGCTCGCCGGAAGCGGCAGCAGGCGGCGCGATCGGACTCGTGCGCGACGGCGACCGGATCCGCATCGACATTCCGAACCGCACGATCGACGTGCTGGTGTCGGACGAGGAACTGGCACGCCGCCGCGAAGAACAGAACGCGAAGGGCTGGAAGCCCGCGCAGCCGCGTCCGCGCAAGGTGTCCGCGGCGCTGAAGGCATACGCGAAGCTGGTCATGTCGGCCGACAAGGGCGCGGTGCGCGACCTGTCGCTGCTCGACGACTGATGCAGCGGGCTGCGGGCGACCGGTAGCGCCTTACCCTGCCCCGCTTGCCCGATCCTGAAGCCGCTCTTCGGAGCGGCTTCAGACTGCTGACGAACCCCACGTTTTTCGAAGCGTGGGGTTTTGTCTTTCTGGAATCAGGGTTGCAGGCTGGCCGTGAGCGAGCAGTCGAATCTGCCGGGCAAACGACTCACCAGGCGCGGTTTCGTCCGGCGCCACGAGCACCCGCGGCGTCGGCGCCATCAGTGACGGAGTTCGTCGGGGCCGCCGCCACCGCCGCCGTGGTTGCCGCCGCCGTTTCCGCCGCCTTGCGGCCGCGCATACCCCCCGCCTCCGCCTCCCTGCCGCACCGGCGGCGGCATCGTGCGGGCCTCGCCGCCCGGCGCGGGCTGGGGGCTGGCCGGGCGCGCATTACCCGCCCCACCCGGCATCGGCGTCGGTGCAGCCGGCTGCGGGCTGGCCGGACGCGCATTACCCACCCCACCCGGCATCGGCGTCGGCGCAGCCGGCTGCGGGCTGACCGGACGCGCATTACCCACCCCACCCGGCATCGGCGTCGGCGCGGCCGGCTGCGGGCTGACCGGACGCGCATTACCCACCCCTCCCGGCATCGGCGTCGGCGCGGCCGGCTGCGGCATGCGGTTCGCACCGTTCCAGCCGCCGCGCGTCGCCGAGGGCCGCGCGTCATGCACGGGCGGCTGGCCGCCCGGTGCGACCTGCATCGGCGCGCCCGGCTGCGGACGCCCTTGCCCCGGCGGCACACCGCCGGGGCCGAGCCTCGGCTCCCGACGATGCGCCCAGCGGTCGCGGTCGGGATACCACGGGCGGTGCCGGTAATAGCGATCCCAGTACGCGCCGATCGCGAACCCGGTCACCGGCACGCCGATGATCGCGCCGTACTCGAGCAACGGCACGTAGCTGCCCTGGTACGGATAGTCGAGCAATTGCGCATCGATCCAGCCGCGCACGCCCGGCAGCGCGACGTCGCACCACGCGTAGTCGCTCAGGCAGCCGAATACGTCCAGCGCGGTGCCGGGCGGAATCTGCGCGACCACCGGGTAATCGGGCGCCGGCCCCGCATACAGCTCGGCCGGCGAGTTCGTGTATGCGCTGCTCTGCGCATCGGCGACGCCCGGTACGGCCGCGAGGCCGGCCAGGACGACGCACAGACTCCGGATAATCGTGTTCCTCATGATGCTCTCCCGCGCCGCGCCGCCGCGCGCCGGTCAGTGCCGATGGCCGCCGCCCCAGTGGCCGCCGCCCCAATGCCCGCCGCCCCACGGACGATGCCAGTACCCCCCGCGCCCGCCCCAGTATCCGCCGCCCCAGCGGCCCCAGAAGCCGATCGTCACGGGCGGCCCGTACCAGCCGGAGTAGTACGCCGGGTAGTAATACGGATACGGTGGCGGCACGTAGGCCGGAGCGACATACACCGGCACTGCCGTGTCGGCGTCGACCTGCGCCTGGGGTGCGGTCGACGGGGCAGGACCGGCCGTAGTCGGTGCGACTGGAATATCGCGCTGCGTCACCGTGGCGGGCACGGGCGCGTAATAAGGTGCATAACCGTACGGGCTCGTGTAGTAGCAGCCGCCAAGCGCCAGTGCGGCCAGCGCGACGACGGCGGGCCTCGCGGCGGAAATCGGGTTCATCTCGTACTCCGGCAGAATCCGCGCGTCGCCGCCAGGCGCGCGCCTGACTCTAGCTTACGTCCCCTGCGGATTTCCGCGCGTATGATCGGTTACTTTTTGTTTCCTGCCCCGGACGGCCGGGCGGGCACGCCGCGTGCTGGCCCGTCCGCGGCGTCGGCGTTGAAGTTGGCGCAAATGCCCTCAACTTGAACGATGTCGGGCTGACCGGCGCGGACGGTCGTCCGCGACCCACCGGCAACCGCAAACCGGCGAGCTTCGGCCCGCCCACACAGGAACGCGGCTCGCGCCGCCATCGACATGACTACGCCACGCCCCACTCCCCGGGCGGACACACCGCTCGATCCGATCATCCAGCTGCTGGCACTTGCCGGCGAGCAGGGTTATCTGACGCACGCCGACCTCGTCGACGCGCTGCCGCCCGAAAGCGACAGCCCCGACGCGCTCGACGTCGTGCGCGCCGCGCTGGCCGACATCGGCATCGCGGTACTCGACGAGCCGGCCGTGCCTGCACCGTTCGCCGGCGCGGCGCCGGTCGAGGTCGATCGCGACGCGCTCGACGAAGGCCGGGCCATGCTCGGCGACCTCGCGCGCGGCACGAGCGCGTCGACCGATCCGCTCGCGCTCTACATGCGGCGCATGCATGCGGTGCCGCTGCTCACGCGCGAAGGTGAAATCGTGCTCGCTCGCGAGATCGAGACCGGTCGTCATCAGGTGCTGCACGCGATTGCCGGTTATCCGCCCGCGGTCGACGCGCTGCTCGAGCGCCATCGAACGACGGGCTCGGCCGGCGCAACCGGATCGCCCGTTGAAGAGGACGGCGAAACGCCCGCGCCCGCCCGCTACGACGCGCTGCAGGCAGCGGTGTCGACCCTGCGCGATGCATTGCATGCGCATGGCAGCCGTTCGGCCGACTACCGCGACGCACGCAACCACGTAGCCGCCCTGCTCGGTTCGCTCGCCTGGGTCGCGCCGGCCGTCGACGATGCCAGCCGTGTCGTGCGTGCACTCGCGGCCACCCCCGATGATCCATCGGCGGCCGACGCCGCGTGCTTCGACGCGGTCGCGCGGCGCGCACTCGCAGCGGCGCTGAGCGACGGCCAGCAAAAGGTGCGCGACGCGACGCGTGCGATGCTCGAGGCGAACCTGCGGCTCGTGCTGTCGATCGCGCGCAAGTACCTGAACCGCGGCGTCGACCTGTCCGACCTCGTGCAGGACGGTTGCCTCGGCCTGATGCGCGCGATCGACAAATTCGAATACCGGCGCGGGTTCAAGTTCTCGACCTACGCGACCTGGTGGATCCGCCAGGCGATCGCGCGCGCGGTCGCGGATCGCTCGCGCACGATCCGCGTGCCGGTGCACGTCGGCGACCAGTACCAACGCGTGCAGCGGCATGCGCTGCGCTTCCGGCAGCGCACGGGCCGCCGGGCCACGCCGGCCGAGCTCGCGGCCGAAACCGGCCTCGACGAAGGCAAGCTGCGCGCGGTGCTCGCGCTGCCCGCCGAGCCGGTCTCGCTCGACACGCCGCTGCCCGACGCGGACACCGGCCTCGTGGAACTGATCGAGGATCAGGCATCGGCCAGCCCGTTCGAGCAACTGGCCGACACGCGCATGCGCGAATGCGTGCGGGCGCTGCTGCGCTCGGTCACGCCGACCGAGGCCGACGTGCTGCGCCGGCGGTTCGGCCTGGGCGGCGCCGAGCCCGACACCTACGACGCGATCGCGCAGGATGCGGGGATGTCGCGGGAGCGCGTGCGGCAGATCGAGAAACGGGCGCTCGCCGCGCTGCGTACGGCCGCCGAGGCCGAGAACGCGCAGTCGTTTCTCGACGCGTAACCGCATCGCGCGCGGCGCGCCTGTGTTACGTTTGCCATTGACGCGCATCAAGTTTTTTTCATCGCGCGTCGCGACAATGGTTGACAGCCGACCGGCGCATCGCTCGCCGCGTCCATTCCGTTTGTGCTTTCCGGGTCCCTTGCCATGCAGTCGACCGTCAGCCAGACGTACGAGGAAAACCGGCCTGTCGCGGCCTGCCTGCGCGAGGCCGCGCAGTGGCTCGTCGACCAGGGCGCGAACCCATACCGGGTCGCCGCGTACCGCGCGGCGGCCGATACGGTCGACGCGCTCGACCGCGATATCCGCAGCGTGTTCGACACCGGCGGCGTCGAGGCGCTCGGCGCGCTGCCCGACATCGGCGCGGGCGTCGCGCAGGCGATCGCCGAGCTGTTGGTGACGGGGCGCTGGCGTCAACTCGACCGCCTGCGCGGCGACGCGGAACGCGCGTCGGCTTTCGAAGCGGTGCCGGGCATCGGCCACGCGCTCGCGCTGCGCATACACGATGCGCTGCACATCGACACGCTGGAGGAACTCGAACGCGCGGCCCGCAACGGCCAGCTCGAAACGATCGCGGGCGTCGGCCCGCGACGCGCGGTCGGCATCCGCGCCGCGCTCGACGACGTGCTGAGCCGCCGCCGGCGCTGGCAAGGCCATGTGCAAACCGCCGGTCCCGGCACGGAACCGCCCGTCGAACTGCTCCTGTACATCGATCGCCAATACCGCAACAAGGCGGCCGCCGGCGTGCTGCCGACGCTCGCGCACCGGCGCCTGAACGCGGACGGTTACGTGCCGCCGCCCGTGATGCACATGACCAAGGGCGGCTGGCATTTCACGGTGCTGAGCCAGCATGCCGCCATGCGCACGCCGGAAGCCGCGCGCCCGATCGACTGGGTCTCGCTCTACTTCTACGACGCCGTGCAGTGCGAGCACCAGCGCACCGTGTTCACCGAAACGTACGGCGCGCTCGCCGGCAAGCGGATCGTGCGCGGACGCGAGATGGAATGCCGCGTGTATTACGCGGGGTGAGTCAGGGGTCGGCGGTTTCGTCGACGTCGAAGGCGGCACGGGCCGCGCCTCTTTTTCACGATTCGGCACGTCGAACCCGTTACGTCGCCACGTAGCCCCCTACCGCACCGCCCACTTCGCGCCGCTCGCCGCCTACGCCCCGTCTGCCTTCGCGCGGCGCGCCGGATGACGATGTGCGGCAATGCGCAACAGCTTCTGGAAAGACGGGCATTCGAGATGGTTCGCCGCCGGGCACACGGCCGCATGCCGCAGCGCATCGCGTACCGCGCCGAGACGGCGGATCGTGCGGTCGAGCTCGTCGGCCTTGCCGTCGAGCTTCGCGCGGTCGATCGCGGGCCGGCCCTCCGCGCCGACCATCGCGAGGATATCGTCGAGCGAGAAACCTGCTTCTCGGCCGAGCGCGATCAACGCCAGGCGCTCCAGTACCGACGCGTCGTATTGCCGCCGCAGCCCGTGCCGGCCGATCGGGACGATCAGCCCCTTTTCCTCGTAGTAGCGCAGCGTCGAGGCGGGCAATCCCGTGCGCCGCGCGACGTCCGCAATGTCCAGTCGGCTCATGCTTGACCTCAAGTGAACTTGAAGTTGCAAGATAGTCGCTCGACTCCATGAAGACAAGCCGGGCCCGCCATGAAACCGTTGAAACCGCGTCGTATTCCGCTGTGCCGCAGCGCCATCACCGTCCGCTGCGCAGGTGCGCGATGAGCATGCCCGACGGCCTGCTCAAACTGCTGTCGATCGGCGCGGGCGCCACGCTGTTGATGGATCTGTGGACGCTGTTCCGGCGCCGTGCGTTCGGCATTCCGTCGCTCGACTACGCGCTGGTCGGCCGCTGGCTCGGCCACATGATGCACGGCCGGTTCCGGCATGCGTCGATCGTCGCCGCCGCACCCGTGCCCGGCGAACGCGCGCTCGGCTGGATCGCGCATTACGCGATCGGCATCGCGTTCGCGGCACTCCCCGTGCTGATCGCCGGCCCCGCGTGGATCGGCGCGCCGACGCCGCTTCCCGCACTCGTCGCCGGGCTCGCGAGCGTGGCCGCGCCGTTCTTCGTGATGCAGCCGGCGTTCGGCTTCGGCATCGCGGCGTCGCGCACGCCGCAGCCGGGCGTCGCGCGCCGGCGCAGCCTCGTCACGCATCTGTCGTACGGGGTGGGGCTCTATCTTGCGGCGTACACGCTCGCGGCGCTGGCCGGTTGACCCGCGGCGCCGGCTCACCCTCAGCCGCCCCTGCGGCGCGCCTTCACAGTCGTTCTACGCGCGGCCGAGATTGCATGACGCATCTCATTACCCGGTACGCCCGACCGGCGCCCGCGTCACTCGCCGCCGCAGTCGATCAGGTTGCGGCGCACGCGCCCGAGCAGCCGCACCAACGTATCGCGCTCGTCGGGCGTGAAGCCGCGCAGCCCGTCGTCGGCGACGGTATCGCCGACCTCCAGCATCTGCGGAAAGATCTCGCGCGACTTGTCGGTCAACCGGATCACGAACGCACGGCGGTCGTCGTCGTTCGCGATGCGTTCGATCCAGCCATAGCTTTCCATCCGGTCGAGCAGCCGCGTGAGCGAGATCGGCGTGATCTCGAGCCATTCGGCAAGCCTCGCCTGATTCATCTCACCCTTCCAAGTCAGGTACGCGAGCACGCGGCTTTGCGCCCGCGTCAGCCCGATACGCTTCGCGCGCCGGTCGAACAAGCGTCCGTTCAGGCGGGCCACGTCGGCGATCAGGTAACCGATCCGGTTCTCGTAGGTCTTGTCCATGCGGCGATTATAGGGTCAAGCCGGAACCGGCCCGCGGCTCGCGACCCGGCGATAAGCAGCTATATAATAAGCGTGCTTATAATTTGCGCCATACCGGATCGCCGCCGACGGCGACCGCGCCACGGAGACACCACTTGAACCCCGCCGCCGACGCCCCCGCCTCGCCCGCCCTGAACCGGCCGATGCTGACCCTGTCGATCATGCTTGCCACGCTGATCCAGACCCTCGACAGCACGATCGCGAACGTCGCGCTGCCGCACATGCAGGGCACGCTGTCCGCGTCGCAGGACGAGATCACGTGGGTGCTGACCTCCTACATCGTCGCCGCGGCGATCGCGACGCCGCTCACCGGCTGGCTGTCCGACCGGCTGAGCGTGAAGCGGCTGCTGATCGTATCGATCGCGGGCTTCACGGTTGCGTCGGCGCTGTGCGGGCTGTCGGAGACGCTCGTGCAGATCGTCGGCGCGCGATTGCTGCAGGGCGTGTTCGGCGCCGCGCTGGTACCGCTGTCACAATCGATCCTGCTCGACATCAACCCGCGCGAGAAACAGGGCCAGGCGATGGCGATCTGGGGGATGGGCGTGATGGTCGGCCCGATCCTTGGCCCGACGCTCGGCGGCTGGCTCACCGACAGCTACAACTGGCGCTGGGTGTTCTTCATCAACGTGCCGATCGGCGCGTTCGCGCTGGCCGGCGTGCTGACCTTCCTTCCCGCACGCGCGCCGCGCCCGCACGTGAAATTCGACGCATTCGGCTTCGCGACGCTCGCACTCGCGATCGGCGCGTTCCAGGCGATGCTCGACCGCGGCGAACAGCTCGACTGGTTCGGCTCATACGAAATTCGCATCGAGGCGCTCGTCGCGGCGCTCGGCTTCGCGTTCTTCCTCGTGCATACGGCGACCGTCGGCAAGGCGTCGTTCTTCAAGTCGGAACTGCTGCGCGACCCGAACTTCGCGACGGGCACGCTGTTCATCTTCGTGGTCGGCGCGGTGCTGTACGCGACGCGCGCGCTGCTGCCGCCGATGCTGCAGAACCTGATGGGCTACCCGGTCGCGACGACGGGCCTCGTCACCGCGCCGAGCGGCGCCGGCACGATGATCGCGATGCTGTTCGTCGGACGGCTGCTGAAATACGTGGATGCGCGGGCACTGCTGTTCGCCGGGCTGGCGATTTCCGCGCTCGCGCTGTGGCAGATGATGCAGTACACGATCGTGCTGTCCGAGGCGGACATCGTGTGGCCCGGCGTGATCCAGGGCTTCGGCCTCGGGCTCGTGTTCGTGCCGCTGAGCGCACTGTCGTTCTCGACGTTGCCGCCCGAGCTGCGCGCGGACGGCACGGCCACCTACAGCCTGATGCGCAACATCGGCAGCAGTATCGGCATCTCGATCGTGCAGACGCTGATGACGCGCAATACGCAGGTCGCGCATGCCGACCTCACGACCCACATCACGCCGTTCACCCCGGCCGTGCAGGCGATGGCCGGCAGCCGCGTCGACATCGCGCTGCTCGACCGCACGATCAACCAGCAGGCCGCGATGATCGCGTACCTGAACGACTTCAAGCTGATGTTCGTCGCGACGCTGCTGATGATCCCGCTGTTGCTGCTGATCCGCCCGCCGCAGAAAACGGCGAGCGTCGACGTCGCGCATGCGGCGATGGATTGACGATGCCGAGGACGTGCGCGCAGCGCGTGCGCCGTGGGCACGTCCGACCGCGTCAGGCCTTCATCGTTCCGGTGCGCACATAGCGCTCGTGCCACGACAGCGCCTCGGCGAGCAGATGCGGCGTGTGCTTGCCGAAGCTTTCGCGCGACGCGCGCTCGAAGTAGTCCTCGAGCATCGGCCGGTAGTCCGGGTGCGCGCAGGTCGCGATGATCTTGCGCGCGCGCTGCTTCGGCGACAGCCCGCGCAGGTCGGCCAGCCCCTGTTCGGTGACGACGACCGCGACGTCGTGCTCGGTATGGTCGACGTGGCTCGCCATCGGCACGATCCGCGAGATCGCGCCGCCCTTCGCGGTACTCGCCGACATGAAGCACGACAGGTAGCCGTTGCGCGCGAAGTCGCCCGAGCCGCCGATGCCGTTCTGGATCTTCGTACCCATCACGTGCGTCGAGTTCACGTTGCCGTAGATGTCGGCCTCGATCATCCCGTTCATCGCGATGCAGCCAAGGCGGCGCACGAGTTCCGGATGATTGCTGATCTCCTGCGGGCGCAGCACGATCTTCTCGCGGAACGTCGCGATTTCGTCGGCGAAGCGCTGCACCGCGGCCGGGCTCAGCGACAGCGCGGTGGCGGACGCGAAGCTCAGCGTGCCGTCGTCGAGCAGGTCGAGCATGCCGTCCTGGATCACCTCGGTGTAGGCCGTCAGGTTCGAGAAGCCGGCCGAGCTGAGTTCCGCGAGCACCGCGTTCGTGATGTTGCCGACACCCGACTGCAGCGGCAGCAGGTTTTCCGGCAGACGGCCGCGCTTCACTTCGTGGCGCAGGAAGTCGATCAGTTGCAGCGCGATCTGCTTGGACGTCGCATCCGGCGCGCTGAACGCATTGCTGCGATCGGGCGCGTCGGTCTCGACGATCGCGACGATCTTGTCGGCCGGGCAGCGCAGGTACGGCTCGCCGATCCGGTCGTCGCTCTTCGTCAGCGGAATCGGCTTGCGGTGCGGCGGCAGCGCGGTGCCGTAGTAGATGTCGTGCATCCCGTCGAGGCCGAGCGGCTGGCGCGCATTCACTTCGAGGATCACGTGCTTCGCGCGCTCGAGCCAGGTCTTGTTGTTGCCGATCGACGCGGACGGGATCAGCAGCCCGTCCTCGCGGATGCCCGCGACTTCGACGATCGCGACGTCGAGATCGCCGTACAGCCCGAACCACGCGTATTGCGCGACGTGGCTCAGGTGGACGTCCTGGTAATCGACTTCGCCGCCGTTGATCTTGTCGCGCAACGTCGGGTCGGACTGGTACGGCAGGCGCATCGAGATGCCGTTGGTGCGGGCGAGCGCGCCGTCGAGTTCGGGTGCGGTCGACGCGCCCGTCAGCACGTTGATCCGGAAGTCCTCGCCGCGCGCGTGCGCCGCGTCGATGTGGGCGGCCAGCGCGGCCGGCACGGCCTTCGGATAGCCCGACCCGGTGAAGCCGCTCATGGCGACGGTCATGCCGGGACGAATCAGCGCGGCGGCTTCGTCGGCGGTGCGGACGAGCGAACGCAGGGCGGGAGCGAGGATGCGTGATGAAGACATGGCTGGTTATCTGACGCTTTGGTCTGTCGTTGACGTCGCGGGGGGTGTCTCCTGAGCGACGCGAAGCCCTTGGGGCCGCGAGGGGCGGCCCGGCACCACGGGCACGGTCGGAGTATCGCAGAGGCCATCGCCGCGAAATGTCCGCTGGATGCAAAAGATCCTTGCCGGATTTGCCGGGTATCGAACGAGCGTTCTGTGACAGGCGATCCGTCCGTGCCGGATACACGTGAAAGGTGCGCGAAAGCATCGGGAGAATCGCCGGTTCTCGATCGCCGACCGTCGCGTATCAATCGACCGATTCGCATCGACATTGACGAGCTTTGACTCGGTAATCGCCGCTCCCCGTCCGGCGCGGCCGATTGTCGCCCGGTGCGCTTTTCCGGACCTGACCGAGATCAAGGTCGCATGCGCTGCGCGGCACCGGCCGGCCGACGCGAAAGACCCCGCCGTATCGGCCTGCGAGGCCCGTTCGGGCTTGACAGCCGCGTGATGCGAACCACACTGGAAGACGAGTCCGGCCGCCCGGTTGGCCACCCCGTTCGCACGTGCGTTTCTGGACCGGCCGATGCCTGCAAGACGCCGTAACACTCCCGTATGTCAGGACATTGATCGAATAAAAAGCACCAAATTACAATTCCGTATATATTTCGCCGATGGACCAAAGAAAAACCGCCTCACGCCCCGAGCCCCCCCCGCCACGCACCTGGGATGCGCGGCTCGCGCGCTCGCTTGTCCGGCCGCTCGTCGATACGCCGGTCACCCCGAATCACCTCACCACCCTTCGTCTGCTGATCGGCCTCGCCGGCGCCTGGTGCCTCGCGCACGGCGGCTTCGGCTGGAGCAATGCAGGCGCGTTCCTGATCGTGCTGTCGAACTTCGTCGACCACACCGATGGCGAACTCGCGCGCATCAGCGGCAAGTCCAGCAAGATCGGTCATTTTTACGACCTCGCGGCGGATGCGCTCGTCACGGTCGCGCTGTTCGTCAGCATGGGCGTCGGCATCGTCGCCCAGGGCGGCCAGATGGTCGCGTCGCCGGTGCTGCTCGGCGCCGTGGCCGGCGCGGCCGTCGCGCTGATCTTCTTCCTGCGCATGCGGATCGAATCGATCGCCGGCAAGGCCGGCACCAAGCAGGCGTTCGCCGGCGGCTTCGAGACGGAAGACGTGCTGTACCTGCTGCCGATCGTGACGCTCGTCGACGGCGTCGAGCCGTTCCTGCTCGCGGCGTCGATCGGCGCCCCGCTGTTCGCCGCCTGGGTCGTGATCGACTGGTGGCGCATCGTGCGGCGCGGCAACCTCCCGCAGAACCCGGCCGCCGCGCAGAACCCAACTGAAATCCAGGCTTCCAAATGACTCCTAGCACGCGCGACGATTCCGTGCTGAGCCCGGCACGCCCCGCGCCCGTGCGCGCGGCCGCCGCCGATCCCGATCGCACCGTGGCCGACCGCGTCGGCCAACTCGACCTCGAGCGCCTGCGCGGCGACTACACGCGCCAGGGCTCGTTCCTCTACCTCGACGCCTTCCTGCCGGCCGACGCGCACGCGAAGCTGGCGAACGCCGCCCGCGCGATGCAGGCCGGCCTGAACCGCAATTACCTGCCTGGCCACAAGCAGGGCGGCAGCGTGAGCCGCCATACGATCGACGAGCAGGCGCCGTACATCGCCGAGCTGTATCGCTCGAAGGCGCTGATCGGCTTCCTCGAGAAAATCACCGGCGACAAGCTGATGCTGTCGCCGGACGACGATCCGCACGCGTACGCGCTGTATTACTACACGAAGCCCGGCGACCACATCGGCTGGCACTACGACACGTCGTACTACGATGGCCGCCGCTACACGCTGCTGATCGGCGTGATCGACGAATCGTCGTGCCGGCTCGACTACGAGCTGCATACGCGCAACCCGGACGTCGCCGACGAACCGGGCTCCGTGCAGATCGCCGACGGCGGCATCGTGCTGTTCGACGGCGACAAGCTGCGCCACCGCATCACGCCGCTCGGCCAGAACGAGATGCGCGTGTCGCTCACGTTCGAATACGTGACGAACCCCGGCATGCGGCCGTGGAAGCGCTTCATCTCGAACATGAAGGACGCGATCGCGTATTTCGGTTTCCGCCAGGTGTTCAAGCAGCTGGCGACGCGACGCACGAGCGGGTCATGACACGCGCGGGCCTCATCCTGCTGTCCCTCGGGACCGCACTCTTCATCGCACTGCTGGCCTGGCAGGGCGTCGGCGCCGTGGCGTCCACGTTCCTCGCGGCCGGCTGGGGTCTCGCGCTCGTCGCGGCATTCCACGTCGTGCCGCTCGCGATCGACGCGGTCGCGATCTCCGTGATGTTCCGCCGCGGGCAGCCGGGCGCCGAACTCGGCAACGCGCTGCGCGCGCGCTGGGTCGGCGAATCGGTGAACAGCCTGCTGCCCGCCGGGCAGATCGGCGGCCCCGTGCTGATGGTGCGCCACCTCGCGCAGCGCGGCACGCGGATGGCCGACGCGGCCGCCGCCGTGACCGTCGGCACGACGATGCAGGCGCTCGCGCAGATGGCGTTCGCGCTGATCGGCATCGCCGCGTTCAGCCTGTATGCGACGCACGAATCGGTCGCGTATCTGCGTACGCCCGCGCTGATCGCCACCGGCGTGCTCGGCGCCCTCGCCGTCGCGTTCTATGCGGCGCAGCGGCGCGGGCTGTTCGGCCGCGGCCTGCGCCTCGCGTCGAAGCTGCTCGGCCCGCGCGACTGGTCGTCGCTCGCCACGCGCGCCGACGCGATCGACGGCGCGGTCGGCGCGCTGTACCGCGATCGCGCGAAAGTCGCGAAGACCTTCGCGTTGAGCCTCGTCGGCTGGATCGTCGGCACCGCGGAAGTATGGCTCGCGCTGCACTTCCTCGGGCACCCGGTCAGCTGGCTCGACGCGCTGCTGCTCGAAAGCGTCGGCCAGGCGATTCGCGGGGCGGCCTTCGCGATCCCGGGCTCGCTCGGTGCGCAGGAAGGCGGCTACCTGCTGCTCGCGCCGCTGGTCGGCTTGCCGCCCGACGCGGCGCTCGCGCTGTCGCTCGCGAAGCGTGCGCGCGAACTCGCGCTCGGCCTGCCCGGCCTGCTCTATCTGCATTTCAGTGAAAGAAACTGGCAGCGGCGCCGTGCGCCGCAGCCGCTCGCCGACTGATCGTTCAGATCGCCGGCTTTTTGGTTGGAGAACCCATGCGAGCCATCATTCTTGCGGCAGGCCTCGGCTTGCGCCTGCAACAACCGCCCGAGGCGCAGTTCCCGAAGTGCCTGCTGCGCTTCGACGACGTGTCGCTGCTCGAGCGCCATCTGCGCGTGCTCGACGCCGCGGGCGTCGATGAAATCGTGCTCGGGCTCGGCTTCCAGCACGAGAAGGTCGAGCAGGAGCTGAAGCGCCTCGGCCGCACGGCCGAGATCGTGATCAACGACCGCTACGACCTCGGCAGCGTGCTGACCGTGCATACCGTCGCCGATGCGATGACGCGCGGCGGCGACGTGCTGCTGATGGACGCGGACGTGCTGTACGACGAGAACATCCTGCACGCGCTGGTGGCCGACGCCGACAAGACGGTCGACCGCCTGCTGATCGACCGCGACTTCGAGGCCGGCGACGAACCCGTCAAGCTGTGCCTGAAGAACGGCGTGCCGGTCGAGCTGCGCAAGCAGCTCGCGGTCGATCTCGACTACGACACGATCGGCGAATCGGTCGGTTTCTTCCGCTTCACCGAAGGCACCGCGCGCCGCCTCGCGACGATCGTCGCCGGCTACGTCGACAGCGGCCGCGCGAACATGCCGCACGAGGAAGCCGTGCGCGACCTGCTGCTCGAAGGCGGCCATTCGTTCGACGTCGCCGACGTCACCGGCTCGCCGTGGATCGAGATCGACTTCCCGAACGACGTCGCACGCGCGACGCAAGACATCCTTCCCCTGATTCAACGCACCACCGCCGGAGCCGCACGATGAACGCACGCGAACCCAACTTCACCGAATCGCGCAGCGCGCGCCTGCGCCGCATGCTCGTCAGCAGCGATCTCGAATTCCTGATGGAAGCGCACAACGGCCTGTCCGCGCGGATCGTCCGCGAGGCCGGCTTCAAGGGCATCTGGGCGTCCGGCCTCGCGATCTCCGCGCAGTTCGGCGTGCGCGACAACAACGAAGCGAGCTGGACCCAGGTCGTCGACGTGCTCGAATTCATGGCCGACGCGAGCGATCTGCCGATCCTGCTCGACGGCGACACCGGCTACGGCAACTTCAACAACGTGCGCCGCCTCGTGAAGAAGCTCGAGCAGCGTGGCATCGCGGGCGTGTGCATCGAGGACAAGCAGTTCCCGAAGACGAACAGCTTCATCGGCGGCGAGCGCCAGCCGCTCGCGGAAATCGACGAGTTCTGCGGCAAGATCAAGGCCGGCAAGGATTCGCAGACCGATCCCGACTTCTCGATCGTCGCGCGTGTCGAAGCGCTGATCGCGGGCTGGGGAATGGACGAGGCGCTGCGCCGCGCGAACGCGTATGCGGAAGCCGGCGCCGACGCGATCCTGATCCACAGCAAGCTGTCGCGCCCCGACGAGATCCTGCAGTTCGCGCGCGAATGGAGCGGCAAGGCGCCGCTCGTGATCGTGCCGACCAAGTACTACAGCACGCCGACCGACGTGTTCCGCCAGGCCGGCATCAGCACCGTGATCTGGGCGAATCATCTGATCCGCGCGTCGGCATCCGCGATGCAGGCGACCGCGCGCGAGATCCACGAGAGCGAAACGCTGATCAACGTCGAGGACCGCGTGGCATCGGTCAACGAGATCTTCCGCCTGCAGGACGCCGACGAGTACTCGGCCGCCGAGCGTATCTACCTGTCTTCGTCGTCGCGCGCGTCGAATGCCGCGATCGTGCTCGCCGCGAGCCGCGGCAAGGGCCTCGAAGCCGTCACCGAAGATAAACCCAAGGTCATGCTGCCGGTCGCCGGCAAGCCGCTGCTGCGCTGGCTCGTCGACGGCTTCAAGACGCACGGCGTGAACGACATCACCGTGGTTGGCGGCTATCGCGCAGATGCGATCGATACGTCGGGCATCAAGCTCGTCGTCAACGAGCGCCACGCGCAGACGGGCGAGCTCGCGTCGCTCGCCTGCGCGGCCGAACGCCTGACCGGTGACACCGTGATCTCGTACGGCGACCTGCTGTTCCGCAGCTACATCGTGCGCGACCTCGCGGAGAGCGAGGCCGAGTTCAGCGTGGTGGTCGATTCGTCGCTCACCGAGACCAACCAGAGCGTGCGGGACTTCGCCCTCTGCTCGGCGGCCGACGATCGCGGCCTGTTCGGCCAGAAGACCTACCTGCAACGCGTGTCGAGCGACGTCGCGGCAGGCACCCCGCACGGCCGCTGGATCGGCCTGCTGAACGTGCGCGGCGCCGGCGTCGACCGCCTGAAGGCGATGCTCGCGACGCTGCAGGCGCGTCCTGATTTCGACACGCTCGACATCCCGTCGCTGCTGAACGAACTGATCGCCGCCGGCGAGAAGATCGAAGTGCAGTACGTGCACGGCCACTGGCGCGGCGTCAACGATCTGGAAGACTTCCGCCGCGCGGGCGACTTCGCGCACGGCCAGACGCCGCTGTCCGAACCGGGCACCGGCAACGGAGGCGCGCAATGATCGAAGCGGCCCAGTTCGTCGAGGCCGCGCGCGAACGCGGCTTCGACTGGTACGCGGGCGTGCCCTGCTCGTACCTGACGCCGTTCATCAATTACGTGTTGCAGGACCCGACGCTGCACTACGTGTCGGCCGCGAACGAAGGCGACGCGGTCGCGCTGATCGCGGGCGCGACGCTCGGCGGCAAGCGCGGGATCGCGATGATGCAGAACTCGGGGCTCGGCAACGCGGTGAGCCCGCTCACGTCGCTCACCTGGACGTTCCGCCTGCCGCAATTGCTGATCGTGACGTGGCGCGGCCAGCCCGGCGTGGCCGACGAGCCGCAGCACGCGCTGATGGGCCCGATCACGCCCGCGATGCTCGACACGATGGAGATCCCGTGGGAGACGTTCCCGACCGACCCCGAACAAGTCGGCCCGGCACTCGACCGCGCGATCGCGCACATGGACGCGACGGGCCGCCCGTACGCGCTCGTGATGCAGAAAGGCAGCGTCGCGCCGTATGAACTGAAGGCGAACCCGGCCGCGAAGCCGCGTGCGCACGTCGCCGCGCACTCGTCGTCGCGCGCCGCGTCGGCCGACGCATGGCCGACCCGTCACGACGCGCTGCAGCGCGTGATCGCGCACACGCCGGTCGATTCGACCGTCGTGCTCGCGTCGACCGGTTTCTGCGGTCGCGAACTCTATGCGATCGACGATCGCCCGAACCAGCTGTACATGGTCGGCTCGATGGGCTGCGTGACGCCGCTCGCGCTCGGCCTCGCGCTCGCGCGCCCCGACCTGCGCGTGGTGGCCGTCGACGGCGACGGCGCCGCGCTGATGCGCATGGGCGTGTTCGCGACGCTCGGCACCTACGGCCCGGCCAACCTCACGCACGTGCTGCTCGACAACGGCGCGCACGAATCGACGGGTGGCCAGGCAACGGTGTCGCAGCATGTGTCGTTCGCGGGTGTCGCCGCTTCGTGCGGTTATGCGTCGGCGGTCGAAGGCGATACGCTCGACGTGGTCGATGCAGCGCTCGACGCGTCGCGTCCGGCCGACGGCACGCGCTTCGTGCGGCTTGCGATCCGCACCGGCGTGCCCGACGGCCTGCCCCGCCCGACCGTCACGCCGGTCGAGGTCAAGACGCGTCTGATGCGGCACATCGGCGCCGCGCAGACCGAAGCCCACGTTGAAGGAGCCCATTGATGCTGCTGCTGAACCCCGGCCCGGTCACGCTCTCCGAACGCGTGCGCCGCAGCCTGCTGCAACCCGATCTGTGCCATCGCGAAAGCGAATTCTTCGATCTGCAGGATGAAGCGCGTGCGCGGCTCGTTGCTGCGTACGAGCTCGATCCGGCCGACTGGGCCGCCGTGCTGATGACGGGTTCGGGCACGGCCGCCGTCGAGAGCATGATCGCGGCGCTCGTGCCGCAGGACGGCAAGCTGCTCGTGATCGAGAACGGCGTGTACGGCGAGCGGATCACGCAGATCGCCACGCAGTACGGCATCGCGCATGACGTGCTCAAGCATGAGTGGATGCAGGCGCCGGATCTCGCGCAGATCGGTGCGAAGCTCGATGCAGGTGGGTACTCGCATGTCGCCGTGATTCATCATGAAACGACGACCGGCCGGCTGAATGATCTCGATGCGATCGCCGAAGTCTGTCGTGCCCGTGGCGTGAAGATGCTTGTCGATGGCGTCAGCAGCTTCGGTGCGGAAGCGATCGATTTCGGCGGTGGCGTGATCGACGCCGTTGCCGCTACCGCGAACAAGTGCCTGCACGGCGTGCCGGGCGCGGCGTTCGTGATCGTGCGCCGCAGCGCGCTCGTGAAAGCCGCGAGCCGGACTTACTACCTCGATCTCGGGCGGCTTGCGAAGCTGCAGGATCAGCGGAATACGCCGTTTACGCCTTCCGTGCATGCGTATTACGCGCTCGTCGAGGCGCTGCGCGAGTTTGACGAGGCTGGCGGCTGGCGCGCGCGGCATGCGCATTACAAGGCGCTTGCCGACCAGGCGCAGGCCGGGCTTGCGGCGCGCGGGATGCCGCTGGTGCTGCCGGAAGGTGCGTCGTCGGTCGTGCTGCGTGCGTATCGGCTGCCGCAAGGTGTAACGTACGAAGCGCTGCACGACGGACTGAAGGCGCGTGGCTTCGTGATTTATGCGGGGCAAGGCGGACTGTCGAAGGAACTGTTCCGGATCTCGACGATGGGCGCGATTCAGGCGGCTGATGTCGAGCGGTTGTTGGATGGTTTTACCCAGTTGACGCGGTAAGCGTTGTCCGCATCTTCGTCGACGAAAGGCCCGCGAGGGCCTTTTTTTATTCTTCGCAAATCTCGGGGGACACCGGACACGCTGCCGGTAGTCGGCTGCCAGAAGCGGACGTTCGACAGCCACCCGTGATTCGTCGACAGTCGAGCCGGCGCAAGTAGGCCGTCTGTTGGAACACCCTAAAGATTTTTTGCGGCGTGCCGTAATAACGTGTTTGGGGACAGTTATGTCGACGCCTAACGCAGTTGCGCCATCTTCATGGAAGTCGAAGGCAACTTTTCTGATCTCGATAGCCCTATCAGCCGTGCTCGCCGCAATCGGCACATACTATTCGACTATGTACGCGAACCTAGCGTCATCAGCGAGTGACCAAGCGACGCGGTATGTTGACTTCCAGATAGTGAAAGAAAACAACGTGACGGGGTTCTTTCAGATTCCTGGCGTTACGCTGTTGTACAAAGATGAGAAGGGGAACTCTCTTAAGGCTCTGAGCCTTGTCAAAGTCGATCTGCAGAATTTCAGCGCGCGCGATATCGCTAGTGTGGATCTTCAGATCGATGCGACAGCGCGAGATGACGCTCCGCCGGTGCTACAAACCTTTCGTATCGGAAATGGTCCTGCGGAGGATTTCGACGCCGAGAAGAATATCACGCAGACTGTCAAGCATGGGACGCTTTCAATCTCCCTTCCTCTGAAGAGCATCAACCGCACTGAAGCGTTCGCGCCTTCGCGAACGCTTCTTCTCTATTTCAAAGGGGCTTCGGCGCCCGAGGTGATGGTCTCAACAAATGCTGCCGGCGTCTCCGCTAGGCCGTTCGCATATCAGCACTATCTGGATTCAGAAAACAGCCATCAGTCATTCATCCAGCGCTATGGATCGCAGATCGCCACGGTCGGCAACACCACACTGTTTGCGCTTTGGTTTGGTTGCTCGACCTGGTTGATTGTCGTTGGTCGGAAGCGCGAAGTCGCAAATATGGTTCATGCGGTAGCAGTAATTGAGAACATGATCCAAGGACTCCCATCCCGGCCGATTCCGCCAGCGCAACAGCATGACTTCGCAAAAAATTTCGTTTTCGAGTTCTGGTGCGCGGCATACCGCCGGGCATGGCGCATAAGTAGACTTCTCTCGGTTTCCCCTGATCTTTCGAAACTTTGAAACAGCGACGGTGATTGGAAACTTGGGGGGCTGCTGGCTACGAAGTCAGAGTCATTCCTTTTACATAGCGGCAGAAAAGCGGGGGAAATCTAAGCATCTTGCCGATGCGAGGTCACGAGACCCGGGAAGTCAGGACGACCGCACACTGCAGGCGTCGCCCTTGCTCCTCTCCGCGACATTTGTATTAGCCTGAACCGGACCTAACGGATAATCGGAGACCGTACGCGACAGGTCCTGTCTTTGAGCGGCTCTGAGAGTTCGAGCAGTAGCGGTACCAGATGGTCCTTCCCGTCCTCGCAATGCCGAACGCGACGGGACATGAACTGATTGAGCGGCCGAGGCGCTGCGAGGGCGGTTGTGCCGCCTCACAAATTGGATTTGTATCCGGCCGGAATCGCCGGCAGCTCCACCGGCTGGGCTTTCGGTTTGCGAGGCATACACTCTCCTTGAGAGCATGTTATGCCTTAAACACGAAATTTCTGACAGGCCCATGTCCGCAGTCTGTAGGCGACACCCACGAACATCTACGAAGAACCATTTCCGATCGTGACAATGAGAATTCTGCGTTTCGCCCCGCTGCTGGCGCTCGCCGCCGCACCCTTCGCCCACGCCGCCGACAGCCTGCCTTGCGGCGACGATACCGTCACAGCCATCGCCCGCTGGGCCGGCATCGCAAGCGCACGCATCGCCACGCGCGACGCGGACCGGCTCGTCGTCGCGTCGTCGTGCAAGGCCATGCCGAACGCGCCGGAAACGACGATCGCGGCCGTCGCCTTCGATTCGCAGCCCAAAAGCAAGAACCCGGACGAGAGCAAAAAGCTGCAGGTCGTCGCGCTCGTCGAGGGCGGCAAGGTCGTGGCGGCCGATCGGTCGGTGGTCGAAGAGGATGCGGCGACTGAGATCGGCGAGAACAGCTACCGCATCGACACGGCGCCCTACCGTTTGTCACCCGACGTGCGTGCGTTCGGCGTCGTGTTTACCAGCAGCGCGCGCGGGCCAAGTTGCGTGGACGCATACCCCGAGAACGACCTGACGCTGTGGATTCGCGACGGCGCCCGCCTCCGGCCGGTGTTCGGTACAAATCTCCATGGCTGGGTAGCCACCACGGGCACCGCTTGCGGCCCCGACACGAGCGACTTGCGTAGTGAATCTGCGCACATGACGATTGCTGTCGAGAAAACGTCTCACAACGGTTTCGCGGATCTATCGATTACGGCGCACGTCACCGATATGGAAAGCGACGACGACAATGGCTCGGCCACCGGGAAACGTACCATGCGCACGATCGTCAAATACGACGGCAAGTCGTATGGAATCGATATGTTCCGCGACTTCTGGTATTCACCCGCCTCGAAGAAGCGCTTCAAGTAAGGCCACGCGAATCACCACCCCGCCCACCTATTCCACCACCTTCGGCCCGATCGCATCGGTCGGCGCCGGCCTCCGCAACGCGTCGTCCCGCACGCGTCGCGCCTCGCGCGCCGAATAGCGATCCTTCAGCCGCAGGAACGGCTTTTCGACGAGGAAATAGCTGGCGGTCGCGGCAATCAGCGCCCATACGATGCCCAGCGGAAACCCATGCGGCACCGGCAGATCCGGATTCGCAAAAGGCTGCTGCCACAGATAAAGACTGAACGAGATCGTGCCGACGAACACCACCGGCCCGGCGCGCAACCACCGCGCGCACCAGAACTCGCTGCGGAAATTCAGCACGACGATCACGATCGCGATCAGCGCGGCTTCGAGCGTCACGCCGTACGTCGCATTCCAGAAGCCGCCGAGCCGGTGTTCGGCGAGCGGCATGCCGAGCAGCACGACGAACACGAGCGCCGTCACGATGCGCGCCTCGCCGCGCCACGAGCCGATCCACGCTTCGAGCCGTTCGCGGTTGAGCGACGCATAGCAGCCGATCAGGATCGGATCGATACCCGTATGCAGCATCATCCCGAGCTGGCCGCGCAGCGCGGGCGCGAGGAAATACGTGGTCGCACGGACCAGCGGCACGATCAGGATCAGCGCGGCCAGCCAGCGCGTGCCGGTGCGGCGGATGCCGAACACGAACAGCAGCGGCCAGAACCAGTAGAACTGCTCCTCGAGCGCGAGCGACCAGAAATGGCCGAGGTACCACGCGCCGTCCGGATGCAGCGCGTTGTCCCCGGTCAGCCCGAACCACGCCGAGTAATTCCACAGGTGCAGCGCCGCATAAAGCCACTGCCGGCGGTCGACATCGAACCCGCCGGCGAACGCGACGATCGCCACCGCCGCGAGATACACGTAGCAAGCCGGCCAGATCCGCAGCGCCCGGCGCACGTAGAACGACGTCAGCGCGATGCCGCCCGTGCGCGCGAACTCGGCGCGCAGCACGTTGGTGATCAGGAAACCGCTCAGCACGAAGAAGATCAGCACGCCGAGCCGCCCGTCGGCGATCAGCCGCAACGGCGCGTACCAGCCGGTATAGCCGCCGGGTAGCACATGCTCGGCATGACCGACGACGACCATCGCGACCGCGACGGCGCGCAACCCGGTCAACTGCGTGACGCGATGGTTCATCGGCTGGTTTCCGTTGGCACGGTGAAGGAGCGGGAATGGGCCGGCGTCCGATCAGCCCGCCGACCTGTCGCCGGATTTTGTATGAAAAATATCGGAATGAAATTGCTTCAAAAATCCGCGTGACTCACACCGCCGGCGACGCCGCTTCCCGGCGGGTCAACGTCCGGCGCGACGAATGGGCATAATGACAAACCTTGTCCGGCGGCGGCCGGTCCGATGCCCACGCAACGACTTTTGCGGCGCAGCAATCCACGCAGTCCCGTACCCCGCCCGCGCACCGGTCCGCGCCTCGTCCGCCTCCTGTCGACCCTCACCCGGAGCCTGCCTGTGTATCCACCGATCGAACCTTACGCCCACGGCCACCTCGACACCGGCGACGGCCATCGCATCTATTGGGAGCGCTGCGGCAACCCGGCCGGCAAGCCCGCCGTGTTCCTGCACGGCGGCCCCGGCGCCGGCTGCGGTCCCGACCATCGCCGCCTGTTCGATCCCGAGCGCTACGACATCCTGCTGTTCGACCAGCGCGGCTGCGGCCGCTCGACGCCGCACGCGAGCCTCGAGAACAACACGACGTGGGATCTGGTCGCCGATATCGAGCGCCTGCGCGAGATGGTCGGTGCCGATCAATGGCTCGTGTTCGGCGGCTCGTGGGGCAGCGCACTGGCGATCGCGTATGCGGAAACCCATCCGGAACGCGTGAGCGCGCTGATCGTGCGCGGCATCTTCACGATGCGTCGCGCGGAATTGCTGTGGTACTACCAGGAAGGCGCGTCGTGGCTGTTCCCCGATCTGTGGGAAGACTTCGTCGCGCCCATTCCGGAAGCCGAGCGCGGCGACCTGATGGCCGCCTACCATCGTCGGCTGACCGGCGACGACGAAGCCGCGAAACTCGAAGCCGCGCGCGCATGGAGCATCTGGGAGGGCCGCACGATCACGCTGCTGCCCGATCCCGCGCTCGCCGCGCACTTCGCGGACGGCCACTATGCGCTCGCGTTCGCGCGGATCGAAAACCACTACTTCGTGAACAAGGGCTTCGTCGAGGAAGGCCAGTTGCTGCGCGACGCGCATCGTCTCGCCGGCATCCCTGGCGTGATCGTGCAGGGCCGCTACGACATCGCGACGCCGGCGCGCACCGCGTGGGAGTTGTCGAAGGCGTGGCCGGACGCCACGTTCGAAATCGTGCCCGGCGCCGGGCACGCGTACAACGAGCCGGGGATTCTGGAAGCGCTGGTCGCGGCGACGGACCGGTTCGCCGCCTGAGCAACGTCACGCGACGCGGCGCGTGTTGCCGTGCCTGCCGGCACGCTCACGCGCCGCCCCATCACAACGTCGCTTCGACGATCGTCCGGCCGCTGATCGCCCGCTCGACGAGCTGTTCGTCGCCGACCTTGCGGATCGCGTCGTCGAGCAGCCCTTCCGGTTCTTCGGTCGCCACCTTCAGCAGGCCCGACAGCCCGCGCGCGTCGAGCACCACGAGCGTTTCCATCGAATCCGCACGGCTCACGAGCACGCGGCGGAATGCCGGACCCGCGCCGAAGCTCGCACAAAGCTCGATCGTCTCGTTGCCGAGCGTGTAGTCGAAGTTTTTGATCATGATCTGCCGCCGTTGCAGGGAAATGGCGACGCGCGACGGCGCGGCGCCGTGACGTCGACGCACCCGCGCGTGCCGCCGGCGCGCCGGATGGGTCCGGACCGTTCGCCGACATCAACATGCTAGGCGTGCAGTATTAACGACGACTTAAAGCGTTGGCACGGTCTCGCGCCCCGGTCGGACGCGCATCGGGGATGCCAAACCGGCCGGTCGTCGCGCGAGCGGAACTCACCACGAATAGCCCTGCATGCCGTAATTTGTATCGTGTCGGCGCCCCCACCACGGCAAGTAGGCATTGTTGCCGCCGCGCGCACGGAACCAGTCCTTGTCGGGATCGATCGGCGTGAGCGTCGACGGCGGCAGGACGACGACCGCGACGGGATGCTCCGGATCGGTCGTGCCAGCGACGAGTGCATTGCCGCCGAAGTGATTGATCCGGCCGATCGCGAGCGCGACGTCGGTCAATGCGCTGCCGGTTCCCATGTCGCCGAGTAGCGCGGCCGTGTTGAATGCCTGCTTCGAGTGGTCGTATTCGGGGAGGGTTTCGGTCAAGGTCCGGGAGAGCGAGGCAAGACGTGCCGACGATGCATCGCTGCCCTTGCCTGCGTCGTGAACGATGTAATGGAGATCCGGGACCGCGACGCCTGCGTTGCGTGACGCCTGGTCGATGGTCGCCTTCCACGCCTGCACGGCGCGGGTCGTGCCGACCTTCTGCGGAAAATCATGCGTATTGCCGCTTGCGGCCTTGCCGATCCAGGCGAGCGGTTCGCGCTCGGTTTTGAAGGCTGGGCCGGCGAGGAACAGCGCGACCAGATTCTCGTTGATCTGTGCATCCGTGGGCGGGAAGTTGGGTGCGTCCCAGTTCATCACCCAGACGCTCTTGTCGGGATTCGCCTGCAAGTAGTCCAATGCGTTGTTCAGCGATGTGAAGCCGGCGTTGGGGCCGCCTTGCGTGATTTGTACGTCGGGAGGCGTGTTGCGGCTCCACAAAGTCTTGGGTGACGGCGGGCCGATCTCGAAGAAGTTCATCATCCGATCGATCATGCGCGATCGGGCATAGGCCGCATCGAGGCGAAGTGGAGTGGCAATTTCGACCCGGATACCAGCGAGTTCACGCCAATCGATTTGCTTCTCGGGCTTCACCGTGTAGAAATATTTTGCGTTGCTAATATAACGGGTGCGTATGAGCAGGATGAATTTATCAATGTACTTGGCATAGAAGCCCTTGAATGTTTCTACCCCTTCGTTGCCATATACAAGCGCGCCAATCGATTGAAGCGTTGTAAAGGATGTCGGATCGGTCCGCACCATGTCATCGTTCCCGTTCGGCGCAGCAAGCCCTTGCGTCCACAACAATTGCCATTCGGTCGGGTAGTCCATCCGCTGCAAAGGATTCAACCAAATCAGGCCGACAACCTGTGCCACAAATGGCTTCACTGACTCTTCTGCGGCCGGCGTTGCATTTGCTGCCGGCTCCGAAGCGGGCACGGCATGCGCCGAACGCGTCATGGCCGTGGTAGACAGAAACACCATGAGTGCCACCAGGCCGGGCACGACTACAAATCGTTTCATCCAATCTCCTATCTCCAATTGTGTTCGGTCTGGTTGTTCAACGTGTGTCATTAGCAAAGCCAGCAACAGGGCGGCGATCATCCACGCCAAGACCGCAACGGCAACACGTCTCGGCCATGTGGCGATCAGCGTCTTCATATTGCACCCCCAACTTTCAGATAAATCTGTCCTTCGCGTTCGTCAACGATCGCGGCGGGAATATTGGCTTCGCTTTTCTCGGCATGTACCCATTCGTGGAGGGGCGTTCTATCGAAATTTCCTGACGAAAAATAGTCGCAGTACTTCTTGTTCGGATTGTCATTCGGGATGCCATCCCCCATCCGCCAATCGGCTTCAAGCCGTAGCATCTTCATTTGCTTGGGCGTCAGATAGCAAACCCCGATCGCCACATCGTACGCAAGCGCCTTTTCGGCATGCTCCGGATTGGTCATCGTCGTGGAGTGATTCGTCGGGCTGTTGGTCGAGCCACGATCGAGCCAATCGACAATCTGCTTGTCGCGCCATTCCTTGTAGCCCTCCGGTATTTCGCTCTTGCCGTCCTCGCCGATCACGTGGCCATTACCATCGAGCCATTCCGTATTCAGCGTTCGCCGCGCCTCCATCCGCATCAGCGCGCGGTCCTCGTAACGCTGTCCGGCTTCGCTCTCTGCCGTCCCTTGCGCGACACTGTCCGCGTTCTTCGCCTCGTACTGATCGTAAGGATCGTCCGCACGCTTGTCTGCCTCGCTCTTGCTTGCGTCGCGCCATGCGGCCGGCGGATCGTTGCCTTCGTTGAAGTCGCTTGTCGCATTGCCGTCCTTCGTTTCGATGGGCTTGCCGAAACGCAACGCTTGCGGCGCGAACGGTTCGTCGAGCGCCGGCGCGTCCGCCACCACGGCCCAGCGCTCCGGCGGATCGGCGTTCACGCGGAACATATTCAATGCCGAGCTGAACCCGGTCACGACGAACATCAGCGGCGCGGTTGCAAGCGTAGCCGCCACGCCCCAGACACTTTCGTTCCCTTTGAGCGCACCGATGAGGTTGAACTTGGCAGGTGGCGAAGGCGGATACCAGAATCCCGACGTCTTCCCCTTTTGCCGATGCCGCCAGTCATCTTCCCAATACCGATAGCGCTCCTGCACGCCAACCTGGAAGCCGGAGGCAAAGACGCGCTGCGTCAGCACGCCGGGGACGCTGATATCGTTCAGCTCGTTCTTGTCGATGCCGCGCCAGCCGATGCCTTGAACCGTGACCGCCGAAATCACCTGGTCGTGTGGACAGCAATACGCGGTGACGCGACCATATGTCGATCCGTTCAGGCCGTGGCGAGCCCGATCCTCTTGTGCCGCATAAGACCGCTTGCTGGTCGGTGATACCCGTTCGTTGGCCATGTCTTCATCGATCTTGCCGGCGGGCAGTTCGTAGGCTTTGCGCGTGCCGATGATCGACAGAAACTTGCCGAACGTTTTCGTGCGCGCGGCGTAGGTCTGCCGTCCGCGACGACCGCTGCCGTCCCTGGTCGCGCGTTGCGACCAGGTATCCATGAACGTATCGGATGGATTCGGGCCGTCCGCGCGCGCAAGGCTGTACGGCGCATTCGCCAGTACGTAGGCATCCGCCACGCAATGCCCGCTACGTCCCCACGGATCTTCGACATCGGGCAGTGCATCGCCGAAAAACGCCGCCGTCAGGCCCACGATGTTGCCCTGGCTATGGCATACGACGGTAATCGGCACGTCGGCCTGCATGCGGCGAACCGACTCGATCAGCCTCGCAAGGCGCAACGCCGCGAGCACGCCATATGCGCGGGGCGGCGCGCGATACAGCGGCCGGTTGGTCGGGTTGATCCCCTGGACGGTCAGCCACCCGGCCGCGCGGTCGTCGAGGCCGCCGTGCCAGAGATCGGGCAGGCTCGCGCAGCCGTTCGTGAACGGACCGCCGCCCCAATAGTCCTTCTCGTTCAGGAAAATCTTGTCGCCGTACTCTTTCAGCTCTGCGGCGGTTGCCCGATAGCCCCATCGGAAATGAATGACGGGCGAGAACGACGGATCAGGCTTGACGTAGTTGTCCGCAAGCAGCTTCGGATTCACAAACCCATCCGGCGTCACGCTTTCCGTGTACTTCGCCGGCACCAATTGCCCGGCGTCGATGCCGTGATACATCAATTGATCGTCCAGCCGGCCGAGCCGGCGATTCAGGCCATCGCACAGCCCCTGCTCGGCGGCTTCGAACCATTCGCCTTCGGAGTTCACGCCATGGACGAAGATGACGATACCGGGCAACGGCATTTGCTTGATGCAGATCAGCCGAGTGTCTTGCGTCCACATCGACACCCCGTCGCCTCGGCCGACGACGATCGGTGGAGGCTTGCGTGGCGTTCCGGTGCTGTCCGACTCGGTGGCATCGATCGACCGTGCGACGGGTTCATCCATCGCCGATCGATGATCCGGATAAAGCTGCGTCACCCTGGCTCCTGCGCGCGATTTGGTGTTTTGCTGCCGTTCCGCCGCCAGCCGTTCAGGCTGACGCGACGTGAACGCAGATCCGGATCATCGGAAATCCGGGCACCAGCGCACAAGTGCAGTTTTCTCTTTTCCTACAGAATTGAACTCGTCCGACTCAATCGAACAGAATGACACGTGACTTTCCGGTCATGTCTCACGGTCGAGTACGAAGTGTCTTCCGAGCCGCGCGCATGGACCGTCCGGTTCGCAGCCGTCACGAACGTACGCGTCTGCAGACACGCGATCAACAAACGACCGCTCCGATCGGCGAACCCGCGTCAATCGGCATCGAGCGGCTCGACCGTCACGCCGACCTTCAGCTCCTGATCCGCGCCGCCGCCGCGGATCACGCCGCGCAGCGGCGTCACGTCGGCATAGTCGCGGCCGACCGACAGCATCACGTAGTCGTCGCCGGGCGCACGATCGTTGGTGGGATCGAGTTGCAGCCATCCGTTGTCCTCGGGCCACGCGGGGTCGTAAACCTCGACCCACGCATGCGAAGCGTCGGCGCCGATCAGCCGCGGCTGGCCCGGCGGCGGCTGCGTGAGCAGGTAGCCGCTGACGTAACGCGCGGCCAGCCCGAGCGAGCGCAGCGCGCCGATCATCACGTGCGCGAAATCCTGGCACACGCCCTTGCGCAACCGCAGCGCGTCGAGCGCCGACGTCGTGATGTCGGTGCTGTTCGGCGTGTACGCGAAATCGGCATGCACGCGCCGCATCAGGTCCCATGCCGCCTGCACGAGCGGCCGTTGCGGCGTGAAGCTCGCGGCCGCGTATGCGGCGAGTTCCGGGTCGCACGCCACGTGCGGCGACGCGAACACGAATTCGCTCGCCGGGTCGTAAGGCTGCCCCGCGCGAAACCGCAGGCGGTCGCGCACGGCCTCCCATGCGGTGGCATGCGCGGCGTCCGGGTTCGCGATCGCAGGCGGCGGCGCGCCGCGCGCGCCGAGCGACCACACGGGCGGCGTCACGCGCACGGTGCTGCGGCTGCGCACCAGCAACGTGTCGTGCGGCAGGTTCAGCGCGAACGACGCACGTGCATTGCCGAACGCGTCGACTTCGGTACAAACCGATTCCGGTGCGGGTTCGATGTCGAGCGAGAACGACAGCACCTGCTGGCGCGGCGTCGCGAGCGGTTGCAGGCGTGCCTGGTGCTGCGCGGATTCGACGCGCGCCGCATAACGGTATTCGGTGTCGTGCGTGACACGCAGCAACCGGCCCGGTGCGACGGCGGCCGGCGCACCCGTCGCGGCCGGAGCCGAGGGCGGCGCCTGCCGTGCGTTGCCGGAACCAGCCGGGGTTTTCGGTGCGCCTTTCGTCGTCACCATAGCGTCCTGCCCGCCTCGCGCACGTGGCTGAAATAGCGCTCGCCGATCCGGTTCGACAGCTCCCAGACGGCCTTTACCGTCGTGTCGAGCGCGGCGAGCAGCTTGTCGTGTCGGCCGTCTTCGGCGGTCTCGCACAGCTCGTGCAGCGACCACGCGGGGATGTCCGGAACCGTCTCGGCCAGTTCCGACAGCGCATAGCCTTCGCCGCGTTCGACCTTCGTCAGCCGGCCGCGCAGCGCCTGCACGACCCAGCCGAGCGAGCGCGGGTTGTCGGTATCGAGCACGACGAGCGACAGCAGCGGCGCGACGTCGAAGCCGCGCTGGAAGCGCGAGCGGAACGTGATCGTGCTGTCGAACAGTTCGAGCACGAGCTCGAAGCCGTCCTGCCGATGCACGGCGCCTTCGTCGAACGCGAACTTCAGTACGCTGCACAGGAAGTCGAGCCGGTCGATCTGCCGGCCGATCGACAGCAATCGCCAGCCGTCGTCGCGCGTCATGTTGTCGGTCTGCGCACCGGTGATCGCGCCGAGCAGCAGGCCGAGGCGCTCGAGCAACTGCAGCGCGTCGTTGCCGACCTGCTCCTCCGCTTCCTGCTGTCCTGCGCTGTCGGCGAACAGTTGGGTCGCATCGTCGATCAGCCGCCACTGATCGCTCGACAGCCGTTCGCGGATCGCGGCAGCCGCGCCGCGCATGCCGAACAGGCATGACGCGATCCCCGACGTGCGGTCGGCGCCGCGCGTCAGCGACGTCGCCAGCTCATGCTGGAACGCGCGCGGCGCATCGACGGCGTGCGGCGCATCGGCCGCGATCAGCCCGGTGTCCCGGCACAACGTGTCGATCAGTTCCAGATGCGCGGGACTGTCGACGTCGTCTTCGCCGCGCAGCCGTTCGAGCGCGGCGCGCGCGAGGCGCATCAGGTTGGTCGCGCGCTCGGTGTAGCGGCCGAGCCAGAACAGGTTCTCGGCCGCGCGGCTCGCGATCGCGCGCGGCCGCTCGACGAGGTCGTCGGGGCCGAGATGCGTCTGCAGCAGCGTCGTCGAATCGACGATGCCCTCGGTCATCACCCACGTGTCGACGGTGCTGCCGCCGCGCGGCATCGGCGCGTTGAACAGCGCGTCGCGCGTGCCGACCCGCGACAGCCCGCCCGGCAGAAGCCGCCAGCGCTGCGCGCCGTCGGCGAGCGCGAACACGCGCAGCAGCAGCGGCTTCGGCACGATGCGCGCGCTGTCGTTGCCGTCGGGCGCGTCGGGCCGCGGCCAGGTCGGCGCCTGCGACAGCGGCAGGTCGGCCTGCACCGTGTAGTGTTCGGGCTGCGCGAGAATCCGCGCGCGCCATTCCGCCAGTTGCGCCTGCGTGAGCCGCGCGCCGATCACCGGTTCGAATGCACCGCCTTCCTGCACGTCGGGTGGATAGGATGCCTTCACGATGCCGCGCGCGAGCTGCGGCAGCGCGTCGTCGCACGCGGCCGCCTCGCCGCACCACCACGAATGCACGGCCGGCAGCGTCAGCGTTTCGCCGAGCAGCGCTTCCGCGAGACGCGGCATGAAGCCGAGCATCGCCGGCGACTCGAGG